>Ga0247840_10000425_pt1 | contig 88112 bp, 70 predicted proteins | sample LaCruzMarch2015__FD_192404 | JGI IMG/M metagenome (GOLD analysis project Ga0247840, IMG submission 192404) | Freshwater microbial communities from meromictic Lake La Cruz, Castile-La Mancha, Spain - LaCruzMarch2015_17m | ecosystem: Environmental > Aquatic > Freshwater > Lake | place: Spain... | reverse complement strand
GTGTCAGCACCAGATAACCCTACCTGAAAGTGGATGGATTTTCTGAAATAACAAAAGATGGGACCTTGCGGGGTGGGTTTACCATAAGTGCTGAAGGTCAGACAGATGCTGCGATAAGAAGGATGTTTACCTCCAGCTATAAAGCCCAATGGAAAATGATGGTCGAAAGAGAATTGCTGAAAATCAATCCCTTGGCCAAAATCACAAAACTTGAGTTGGGTGATCCTTACCTATATATGACAGGACCTATCAGCCTTCAGATCCAATATGAAATCCCGGCTTATGCCATCGTCACTGATAAGGAGATTATCTTCACTCCCCTCCTTGCCTCCCAGATCTTCAAAAACAGCATGGGGCACCTCAGTGCCAATACGGGGCTCCAGCAGCGCAAATACCCTTTCCGCGACCGGTCCTCACGCCATGTTGAACTCAATGAAACCATCAAATTGCCTTTTGACGGAAAAATTATCTATGCCCCGGAGACAAAATCTGTCAAGGACTCCACCATCACCTACAAGGGAACCTATTCACTGAAGGGAAAAACCCTGGTGATGAAACAAGATATCAGCCTCGGCAAACGTGTATACGAAGCCGCTGAATGGCCGGCCTACAGTGCAGTGGTGAAGAACCAAAACAGGATGGCCAAAGAAGCCATCATCATCAAGATAAAATAAGACCCTCATTAGCAATTTCTTAGACTTATAATATGCGAATTCTCAGTCTCCATAAATTAAGCATACTGCTCCTTTTGCTGTGCTTGTTGCCCGGAACCATCAGCCGCCTCCAGGCACAAACCGAAGCTGATGCGATCATAGAAAAACAAATCAAAGAATATACCCTTAAGCCGGATGGCAGTATTGAATTCCGCCAGCTGAAGAAGGTTAAACTATTGACATACAATGCCATCCATAAATTATATGGGGAGACCTTCCTTGTCTATAATAGTAACTATCAGACCTTAAAGGTATTAGATTGCTTTACGACCATGAAAAACGGGAATAAAGTAGTGACACCACCCAATGCTTTCAATGAGGTCCTACCCCGTTTTGCAGCCAATGCACCAGTCTATAACAAGCTAAAGGAGATGGTGGTTACGCACACCGGACTGGAAATTGGGGCAACAATTACACTGGATTATCAATTGAATTCAAATCCGGATTTTGCCCCGGGGCTTTTTGCCTCTGAAGTGCTGACAGAAACCAGCCCGATCAAGGACATGGAAATCATTGTCAGAGTGCCTATTGGAACCTATTTGTATTATGACATCAACGCATTGATTGTAAGGCCATCCATCAAAGAAGTGGGAAAAATTAAGGAGTATCACTGGCAATTCAAAGACCTTCCCATGCACCTGAATGAGCCCAATCAGCCACCCTCCCTCGAAGTTCTGCCTTCACTTTTCTTTTCTTCCATTCGCGATCATGAGCAACTAAGTAACTGGTTTACCAGCCAGGCCGCCTTTTCATTCGAGGCCAATGATCAAATGAAAGCCTTTGTCCATAAGCTTGAAAAAGAAGCCGATGGAGAACTGCAGTCTGCACTGAAACTCCAGGAAGCTGTTGTCAATGACTTCCTGTATTTTGGCGTCCCTGCCACAACGGCTGCCTTGAATACAAGAAGTGCCCCGGAGGTTTGGGCAAGCGGTGGGGGCACTGCCCTGGAAAAAGCGGTTCTGCTTTATAGCCTGCTGAAGGCTGCAGACATTACTTGTGGGGTGTTTGCCGTAGTCCCCACAATGTATTTAATGTCCTTCGCAAATCCTGCATCGTGGGAGGACTTTGTTGTTGAGGTTAAACTGAAGGACAAATCCACGATGTTTCTCTCCATTCACGAACTGAACGGGAGCAACCTTTTTACCAAACTCCAGCGGAAACAATTCCTGGCTTTGCCACAAATGGATGTACTTCTTGAAAACAAGGGAAATACGGCGCTTAACCAGGCAGTGCTGAGTGCTGTTTTGCGTTTAAATACCAACAATGAAATTCAGGGAGACTTTGATCTACAACTTTCGGGAGCTTGTGTGCCAGATCTTGCAATGGCACGATCAACCCAAAAGGCCGGATATTATATCGGGGGCATTGCGGGTGCAAGCTTTAAGGAGGTTCGTTACAATGAAAAAACGCCCACTTCATGTGGACTACGGGTTTCCCTTGACAAAGCCATTACCCTAGAAAAGAAAGACGATTATCTTTTCCTCGGGCTGCCCTATCCGGAAGCCGGACTGGAATCCTGGCACCTGGGAGAATTACCCCTGCTCCGCAATGGGATGTTTGAACTGCCCTTCCCTCTTTATGAAGTCGTGAAACTAGAGATCAGCATCCCGGAAAAAACAGAATTGATCAGCCCCGGCAATGAAAAGAAGCTGGTGAATGTAGCAGGAAGCCTGACAATCCGTGTTGAAAAGCAGGATGGTAAAATTATCCTGACAAACGAGATCATGCTGAACAACAATTTCACTGAACCGGGGTATTATAAGGCTATGCGGGAATTGGTGAATATCTGGATGTCAAAAGCGTATAAGGAAGTCATACTTAAAACACGCTAGGCAAAAAATCCTCAAAACGATGCACTGAGGGTTTTTGCGAAAAGAATGCTAGGCAAAGCCCCTAAGCTATCGTGTGATAATTCTGTTCAATTTTGCGGACATCAGTTTTTTGATGTTCACCAGGGTTCTTTGGGACTGCATGAGTAGTCCAATGTCGTCAGCAGGGCCGGCAGCCTGCATCAGTTTTTCGTTTTCCCGTATCATCCCCTCAAGGTGTTTGAGTTTGAATGAGATCATGGCAGAAGTGACGGCTTCCGCCAGGACGTCTTTTTCGGTCGTCACATAGATTCTTTTCTTCTCAGACCAGCCTTCACTCAGTGCATATGGACTACTGAGCAAGGTAATTGCCATATTACTGATCTCTCCCTTTGCATGATGCGTGAACACTTCTGTAGCAGGAATGTTTCCGCTGCTCACCAGGGCTGCAATCTCGTCGAAGATGGCCTGGTAAACGGCATTGCTGAACTTCAGCTCATCGTGCACTATTTCATGCACAATAAACTCCGCCACTTTTATCTTTTGTTTGAGTTCACTTTCATCTTCGGCCTGAATCTCCTCCTGACCCCATAAAATCAGCAAACGAATCACCTCTTTTTCCTGGTATTCACTGTTGCTGAAATCAAATCCGGCCTGAGGTTCAGGAATGACAGGTATTGCAGGAATGTCGACGACAGCGCCCGGGCTCTTTTCCTGTATTCCCTGCTTAAAGTTCTTTTTGAGGAGGGTGTTGAGTTCATTCAGCAGCGTCTGTTCAGGGACACCAAGGATACTGCCACATTCCCGGGTATATTCATTTCTTGAAATCGCATCCGGGATCAGGGAGATAGAATGGACAATCTCTTTGATCAATTGCGTCCGCCGAATGGGATCGCTTTTGGCATCTTCATGCAACATCTTGGTTTTAAACAAGATGAAATTGTTGGTTTGTTCTTTGAAGAACTGCACCACGTCAGCATGCCTGTTTTTCTGGACAAAAGAATCAGGATCTTCTCCGGGAGGAAATAGAACGATGCGTACCTGCATGCCCTGTTCCAGGATCATGTCGATACCCCTGAAAGAGGCTTTGATACCCGCTTCATCACCATCATACAAAATAGTGATGTTGCTGGTAAAGCGTTTGATCATTTTGATCTGGTCGGTGGTCAGGGAAGTCCCTGAAGAGGCAACCACATTTTCAAACCCAGCCTGGTGTAAAGAAATCACATCCGTATATCCCTCGACCAGGTAACATTCATCTTTCGCCATAATGGCCGTCCTGGCGAAATAAATCCCATACAGGCTGGCACTTTTATGATAGATCTCTGACTCAGGAGAATTGACATATTTCGCCTTGTTGACATCCTTGCCCAAAATACGCCCGCCAAAACCGATTGCCCTGCCACTCAGACTAAGAATCGGAAAGATTACCCGGTTGCGGAAACGGTCGTGTTTCTGGTCACCATTGACGATGGTGAGCCCGGCCTTCTCGAGATAAGTCAGTTCATACCCATTTTTCAGGGCATCTTTGGTAAGCCCTTCCCAGGAATCATCAGAATACCCCAATTGAAACTTGGTGATGGTCTCCATAGAAAAGCCTCTTTCCTTAAAGTAGGCCAGGCCGACCGCCTTCCCTTGTTCCGTAGTTAAAAGGTTATCAGTAAAGTATTTAGAGGCATAAGTAGTCACTGCCATGAGGCTTTCCCGTTCATCATGAATTTTCTTTTCCTCAGGACTTTCTTCCTGTTCTTCAATAGGGATGTTGTATTTGACAGCCAGATACCGCAAAGCCTCCGGGTATGAGAGCCGCTCATGATCCATGATAAACCGCAAGGCATTGCCTGCTTTACCACAGCCGAAACACTTGTAGATCCCTTTGGAGGGCGAGACTGAAAAGGAAGGCGTCTTCTCGTTGTGAAAAGGGCACAAACCCGTCATGTTGGCTCCCCTACGCTTCAGGTTGACATAATCGCCAACAACTTCTTCAATACGGGCAGTTTCAATGATGGTTTGTACTGTGGCAGGTGGAATCATGCTTCAAAATTAGAGAAAAATGCCCCTTTGCCGACTTTTCTGCTGATTTCTTATTCACATCTCAGAATAAGTCTATATCTTTAGTTCCCTGTAAAGAAACCGTCCTTATGATGCATCTGGTTCCTCTGATTGTTCAGCCCCAACGTGCAGGATATGAAACTTTGGTGATCATCCTGCTGATTCTTTTCTGGGGAATTTACCGTTATTACCAATCATCAAAAAACACGGGGATTCCTGATGAAACGGAGGAAGATTTCAGTCCGGAACCAAGTTATGACATACCGGAAGCAAAAGCTGTATTCAGAGATCCCTTTTTAACAGAAGAGACAACTATTTATAATTCAAGAGGTTCTGATCCAATATCAGCCAATGTCATGGATACTTCACTGCTAAACCAGGCCAATGATCTGGAAGCAAATGACACTCTGGCGGAATTCGATCCAAAAAAGGCTGTGATCTGGGCCGAGATCATAAAACGTCCTTATTGTTAGAGAATTAACAGATTGGCTCATTCTTAGCGGTAAATTTGGGGTTTCGGTCGATTTTTTTTGGAGATTGATCGGAAAATCTTTTTACCTTTACCCCCTCTAATACCGTGAATGGAATCAATCATAAAATAATATTCTATGTTGCGAAAAATACTCTTTAGCCTTGGCTTTATCTTAGCAGGAACAACTTTCTTGTTCGCTCAATCAGGTACACTCAAGGGTAAGATTTTTGACAAAACCACCAAGGAACCTATCCCTTTTGCAAACATTATTGTTGAAACAGCAGGAGCGCAGGTTGGGGGGGCCACTTCGGATTTCGATGGGAATTATACCATTAAACCGATTACCCCCGGCAAGTATGATGTCAAAGCTACTTACGTGGGCTACAAACCCCAGATTACCAAAGGTGTGGTCATTAACTCAGACAAGATCACCTTCCTTGACCTCGACATGGAGTCAAGTTCAGTGGTAATTGACGTCTTTGAAGTAAAAGACTACAAAGTTCCGCTGATTTCCAAGGACAAGACCTCTACCGGGGGTACTGTTACTTCTGAGGAAATTGCCAAGATGCCGAACCGCTCGGCGGATGCTGTTGCGACTACTGTAGGAGGTGTATTCTCCTCTGATGGTGAGCGTGGTAGTGTCAGGGGCGGACGTTCGGAAGGAACTGTTATGTATATAGATGGTATCAGGGTCCGTGGTTCTTCCAGTCTCCCGCAATCCGCTATCGAAGAGGTTACTGTTATCACTGGCGGTCTGCCTGCCCAATATGGGGATGCTACCGGTGGTGTTATCAACGTAACCACCAAAGGCCCTTCAAGGAAATTTGGTGCCGGTGTCGAAATGGAAAGCTCTGCCTTCCTCGACCCATACGGGTATAACCGCTTTGGATTCAACATGCAGGGACCTTTGCTCAAAAAGAAAAAAGAAGCCAATGCTGTTGCAGTTCTCGGCTACTTTATCGCCGGCGACCTTTCCTATAATGTAGATGGCCGTCCTTCTGCCGTTCAGCTTTACAAGGTGAAAGACAATGTCCTTAACTCCCTGGAGCAAAATCCTTTAAGACCTGCCGGTCTCTCTACCGGTGGTACTTACAACAATTCTGATTTTATCAGAAAATCCGACCTCGAAAAAATCGACCATTCTCTGAACAGCTCCAGCTTCGACGTAAACCTCTCGGCCAAACTCGATGTGAAGACCACTGCAACGATGAACCTTTCTATTGGGGGCTCCCTCAACAAAAACCAATACAATGGGTACGACTTCGCCGGTTCTTTGTTCAATTACAACAACAACGGATTTTTCAAAAATACGACATACCGCGTCTTTGCCCGTTTCACCCAGCGCTTCCCTACTGAAAAAGACAGCAAATCCATCATCAAAAACGTGTACTATACGTTCCAGGCTGACTATACCCGCAACCAGGGTTATTCTATGGATGAAGATCACAAAGACAAGCTCTTCAACTATGGATACGTCGGGAAGTTTACTTCAAACCGCGCGAAAACCTATGAACTCGGCACTGATACCATGCTGAACCTCTCGAATGTATGGGTTCAAACAGGGTACAGAGATACTTTATATCAATTCACCCCTTCGAACCTGAATCCTGAAGTGGCAGCTTATGCCTCTTATTACCAACAACTTTTCCAGGACCAGGTAGCCGGTCACCTTCAGAACCCTGTTCAATACCAATCAGGTGGCGCCCTCCTCAATGGTGAAGGCCCTGAATCTGTCTATGGTCTATGGGCAAACGTTGGCTCTCAGTATAATGGTTATGGCCACTCTGACAATTCTCAGATCGGGATCAACCTGAATGCTTCTGCCGATATCGGAAACCATGCCATCCAATTTGGTATTCAATATGAGCAAAGGGATGACCGCTATGTAGGTTATGCTCCTGTCGGATTCTGGAGGCTAATTGACCCCAGAACAGGACTTGTTAACCGTCACATCAGCCAGGCCGGTGACAAATGGAACCCACAACCTGTCTATGATGCATTCGGCGTTTTCCAGGATACCATCAACTATCCTGATTTGCTCGACATGTCCAAACAATCTTACTTCGACAGAAACCTCAGAGCACAACTGGGTCTCGACCCCAATGGAAATGACTGGATCGATGTCGACAATTATGACCCATCTACCTTTAAAGTAGATATGTTCAGCCCTGATGAGCTCCTGAATTCAGGAAAAGCCCTGGTGGCCTATTATGGCTTCGACTATACCGGTAAGAGACTGAAAAAAGTCCCTACTTTCGAAGATTTCTTCTATGCGAAAGATGACAATGGCAATTACAAAAGAGAAATTGGTGCCTACAGACCCGTTTATATTGCCGGTTACATCCAGGATAAATTTGCTTTCAGTGACCTGATTTTCAACGTTGGTCTTCGTGTTGACCGCTTTGATGCAAACCAACTGGTACTGGCTGACCCATACCTTTTGTATGAAGCCAAAACTGTAAAAGAAGTCACTGACCTGGGCGCACATCCATCCAATATGGGTTCTGATTATGTGGTTTATGTCGACAATCCTGCCAGCCCGGGAAAAATCGCCGGCTATCGCAACGGTAGTAAATGGTATTCTTCAACAGGTTCTGAAATCTCTGACCCTGAAGCTTATGGACTCGGAACCAACAACCCTCCTTACCTTCTCAATGCCGGTGACAAAACGATCAAAAGAACTGCATTCAGAGATTATGAGCCACAGACTAACTTCTTACCACGTATCTCTTTCTCATTCCCGATTTCCGACGAAGCCCTGTTCTTTGCCCATTACGATGTTTTGACCCAAAGACCTTTAAGCAATGTCAGGTTTGATCCTACCGATTACCTCTTCCTGGAATCACTCGGACAAACTTTTATCAGCAACCCTAACCTGAGGTCATCCAAAACCATCGACTATGAAGTAGGTTTCCAACAAAAACTTACCAATAGTTCATCTTTGAACTTATCAGCTTTCTACAGGGAAATGCGCGATATGGTTCAGGCTTATTTCTATGCCGGCGCTTATCCAAAACCCTATTATTCTTACAACAACATCGACTTCGGAACAGTAAAAGGACTTATCGTTACTTATGATATGCGCAGAACCAACAATGCCCGTGTGCGTGCCAGCTATACCTTACAGTTTGCTGATGGTACCGGTTCTGACAATTCTTCTGCTCAATCCCTTGTTCTTTCTAATGAGCCAAAACTCAGGAACCTGAGAAGTACATTCCCTGTGGATTATGACAGACGTCATGCCCTGAACATCGTACTCGATTACCGTTATGATGAAGGTCCAAAATACAATGGCCCAAAATGGACCAGGACAAGAAACGGAAAAACCAAAACTACCGACCTCCTTCACAATACAGGAGTATCCATCACTTTCAACGGAGGTTCCGGTACCCCATACAGCCGCTCAAGTAAAGCAGGCTTTCTGGGTGGAAACTCTATCCTCATCGGTTCTGTCAATGGCTCCAGGTTACCCTGGGCTTTCAGAATGGATGCGAAATTCGACAAAGACATTATGTTGAGCTCAAAAGTGTTTATGAACATCTATTTTGAGATCCTCAACGTGCTGAACTCCAAAAATATCCTGAGCGTATACCGTGCCACAGGTAACCCTGAAGACGACGGATACCTTGCCTCACCTGAAGCTCAACCGGAAATCGCCATCAAAACCGATTCCCAGGCATTCACAGAACTTTATCAGGTCAGGGTTAACTCCCCGGGTAATTATAGCCTCCCCAGAAGACTTAGACTTGGCGTTGCCCTGAATTTTTAAACCATGAGAAAATTAATTAATTCCAATACAATGAAGCGCATTGTCCGACTGTTCTTAATTGCCTTTCTTGGATTCGTTATCACGGATGTTACTTTCGCATACAAAACCCTTGGACCCAATGTCCAGGTTCCCAAAGCCACAACAGCAGGTTGTGCTCCGGGATCCGGCTTTGCTGACCTATGGGTAAACAACGTCCGTTGCCGTATCAATACAGGCGGTGATATGTGGTGGGATCTCCAGGGTATCGCAAAATATTTTGTACCCGGAAATACTTCCAAAACCTCTATGTATTCCGCATCACTGTGGATCGGAGGTCTCGACGTTAACGGCCAGCTCAAACTCGCTGCCCAACGCTACAGAAGTGCCGGTAATGATTACTGGCCTGGTCCATTGACTGTGGATGGAAATGCTTCCATCGAACCAGAAGTTTGTGCCGAATACGACAAACTCTTCCGCATGAAAAAAGTGGATGTTCAGGAATACCTGAAATGGTGGAATGACAAAGCCTCTTACCCCAATTATGTGATCCCTGAGTCGATCAAAAAATGGCCGGGAAATGGTGACGAGTCCAAAGGACAAAGTGCTTTCCTCGCTCCATTTAAAGACAACAACGAAGATGGATTCTACAATCCTGATGAAGGAGATTATCCTTACTACGATTTTCCCAATGATTTGTGCAAAAAAGCTGTGCCTACCCCTGAAACACAGGCAGGTATCGTAAAAGGCGGAATTCTTGCTGACCAGGTGCTGAAGGGCGATGAAACCCTTTGGTGGGTCTTCAACGACAAAGGAAATATCCACAGTGAAACAGGTGGTAGCCCGATTGGTTTCGAAATCAGGGCGCAATCGTTTGGTTTCTCAACCAACGACGAAATCAACAGCATGACTTTCTATTCCTATGAAATCATTAACAGGTCAACTTACCGTTTAACTGAAACGTATTTCAGCCAATGGGTTGATACTGACCTTGGTGATGCATGGGATGACTTTGTTGGTTGCGATGTAACCCGTGGACTTGGCTATTGCTACAACGGAGATGCTGTCGACGGTTCCGGTAAAGAAGATGAATATGGTACACAGCCACCTGCTATTGGTGTCGACTTCTTCCAGGGACCTTATATGGATCCTGATGGACTTGATAACCCCAAATATAATACCACAGGCCAACTGATTTGTGACGTTGGTATCAATGGTGTCAACTTTGGTGATGGCATTACCGATAACGAACGTTTTGGTATGAGAAGGTTTGTCTATCATACAAACTGTGCTTCAGGCCCTACCTGCGACCCGAGTAAAGCCAATGAATATTACAACCTCCTCAGAGGTATCTGGAAAGATGGTATCAAAATGCGTTATGGTGGCAATGCGCACCCGAACTCAGGTGCTACCGGACCGGATTGCGACTTTATGTTCCCTGACCTTACCGACCCTTGTAACTGGGGAACCGGTGGTGTTCAACCTTCCGGTTTTATCACAGGTGCCGGTGGCAGTGGCGTTTCCTGGACAGAAGCCAATGTTGGTAATCCACCCAACGACAGACGTTTTATGCAGTCAGCCGGTCCATTTGAACTATTACCCGGTGCTGTCAACTACATTACAGTAGGTATTCCATGGGCACGTGCCAATTCCGGCGGTCCCTGGGCTTCTGTACAATTGTTAAAATTGGTTGATGACAAATGTCAGAAACTGTTTGACAACTGCTTCAAAGTACTGGAAGGCCCTGATCATCCAGATCTTATCGTTCAGGAACTCGACAGAGAAGTAATCCTTTACCTGAAAAACTACAAAGGATCTAACAACGAATTTGAAGACTACGCTGAAATTGACCCCAATATCATCACGCCCGATAGTTCAATTGTTATCAATGATACCACTATTGTATATGTACCTGCTAAAATCCGTTGGGACAGTACATACCGTTTTGAAGGTTACCAGATTTACCAGCTGAAAGATGCAACAGTAACTGACCTGCAGGATCCTGACAAAGCACGTCAGGTTGCACAGTGCGACATCAAAAACGGCGTTACCACGATTATCAATTTCAGCTACAACCAGGAACTCCAGGCCAATGTCCCCGGAAAAATGGTGGATGGTACTGACAGAGGAATCAACCATACTTTCAGAATCCTGGAAGATCAATTTGCAACCGGCGACAAACGTCTTGTAAACCACAAGCAATATTATTTCGTTGCAGTTGCTTATGGATACAACCAATACCTGCCTTACTCACAGGATCCCAATGATGCCAACGGTCTCCTTGGTCAGAAAAAGGCTTACCTCATCGGTCGTAAACAACCGAAAACCCAAACCGGTATTCCACACATCCCTAGTCCTGAAGCCAGCGGTACCACAGTACAAGCTGTATTTGGCGATGGTCCTAAAATCACCCGTATTGAAGGTCAGGGAAATGGTGCGATGTCACTGGAATGGACTAAAGAAAGTGTAGATGAATTACTCTCACTTACCGATACTCCCTTCATCGTGAGAAACCCGGTTTATGACAACCAAAAAGGTCCGATCAACATTAAAGTCATTGACCCACTCAATGTTAAGAAGGCAGATTATGTTCTGAAATTTAACGTAGGTTCCACCGGAATCAACAAATCACATTGGACTCTTTATGAAGTCAATGCAGGTGATACAGTACAAGTTGATACCTCATTGGTAACTATTTCTGTTGACAACGAGCAATTGCTACTTGCCCGCGGAATCTCCATTCAAATCAGCCAGACAGTGCAGCCCGGTGATCCAAATTCGATCAACAATGGCTATATTGAATCTTCAATCTCATTTGCTGACAGTTCACAGATCTGGTTGACCAGCGTTCCTGACATCGATAATCCCGGGCCCTGGAACTGGATTAGGTCCGGTGTTCTTGATGATCCGGTTACGCCAAACAACAACGACTGGAACATGCCTACCAATCCTTTCGATGCCAATGAAGATTTTGAAAAAACTGTTGGCCGTACCTGGGCACCGTATAACCTTGTTGCGCTTTCTACCCAGGATGGTGGAACCGGACCAGGTTTTAATGGCCCTGCAAGGCAGCAATTCCAAATGAAGCAACTCGCCAGCATCAATGTCGTTGTTACCCCTGACAAATCGAAATGGACCCGTTGCCCTGTTATTGAAATGTGTCCTGACAAATCCCTGGCAGAAGGTGCTAAAGAACGTTTCGATGTTCGTAGTGCTCCTTCCATCGACAAAAACGGCAACAAAGCGAATCCCAATGGTGGTGCAAGCAACGATCCCGATAGTGCAAACTTTATCAGTGCCACCGGTATGGGCTGGTTCCCTGGATACGCCTACAACCTGGAAACAGGGGAACGTCTGAACCTCGTTTATGGTGAAGACTCCTGGCTCGTTGACGAAAACGGAAGAGACATGCTCTGGAATCCAACGGATGTTGACCCCAACTTCCCATTCGGAAGCCCACACTTCATCAGTCCGCTAGGCAAAGTAGTCTTTGGTGGAAAACACTACCTCTACATCATGTCACATGTTGAAAATGTAGAACCTGGTTTCCCTGAACTGGATTGCCCATCCTACGATTTTGGACGCTATGCGCGCACTTTTATTCCGGACGAGAACTACAGGATTTACCCATACCGCAACATGATGTATGTGAACCTGCCTTTGGCCGTGACCAACAAACCATGGCTGGCCAATGAAGCTACGATCCGTATTCGTGTAACCAAACCTTATGCACGGAATTTCTCAACCAGCAACATGAAAGCAGCCAATCCTAAAAACGGAAACTGGCCGATGTATACATTCTCTACCGGAGATATTGCTACAATCACTCAAAGTAACCCAGTTGCAAAATCTGCACTAGACCTGATCAATGTTGTTCCTAATCCTTATTACGCTTACTCTGCCTACGAAACAGATCAGCTGGATAACAGGGTTAAGATTATCAACCTTCCGGAAAAATGTACCATTTCTATCTATACTGTAAATGGTATCCTCGTCCGTCAGATCACCAAAGATGAAGCCAAAACTTCAGTAGATTGGGACTTGAAAAACTCAGCCGGAATTCCTATTGCCAGCGGGATTTACATCTTCCATGTGAAAGCCCCGGGTATCGGTGAAAAAGTGGTTAAATGGTTTGGATCATTGCGTCCTATAGATTTGAATGCTTTCTAGACCATAAAATAATTGAAAAGGATAGCTAATAACAATATCAGAAGAAGATGAAAAGAAATTACAGATATCTCCTTGCACTAACCCTGACAATTGCCCTCGTATTGCCGGCCTTCGTTACGATGGCAGGGAATAAAGACAGATCCGGCTCTGCAGGTGCCTCTGAATTGCTCATCAATCCCTGGGCCAGGGGTACTGGCATAGGTTGTAGTGATGTAGCTTCAGTGAAAGGCCTGGAAGCAAGCTTTATGAATGTTGCAGGTCTCGCCTTTACCAAAAAGACAGAAATGATCTTCACCCATACCAATTGGTTTCAGGGAAGTGGCATTACACTGAATAACTTCGGTATCGCACAAAAAATCGGAGAATCCAGTGCAATCGGACTATCCATTATGTCGATGAGATTTGGTGACCTGCAGAAAACTACAGTAGAAAGTCCCGACCCTTCCCTCGGAAGTATTGGAACATTCACACCATCCCTGTTAAACATTGCACTCTCTTATTCCAAAGCCTTTTCCAATAGTATTTATGGCGGAATGACGGTCAGGATCATCAACGAAGCAATCTCTGACATCTCTGCACAAGGAATTGCCTTGGATGCCGGAATTCAATATGTTACCGGTGATGCTGAAAACATCCACTTCGGAATCTCTTTGAAAAACGTTGGACCAACCATGAAATTCAAAGGTGATGGACTTTCTTTCAGGGGTTATATTCCCGGCAAAGAAACTCAGTTTACCATTGAACAACGTGCAGCGCAATATGAATTACCTGCTCAGTTGAACATTGGTCTTGCCTATGACATCAAAATGGCTGAAATGCACCGCCTGACATTGAGTGGTGGTTTTACTTCCAACTCATTCTCCAAAGATCAGTTTGGAATTGGTGCAGAATATGGCCTTGGAACCTACCTGATGCTCAGAGCAGGCTATGCCTACGAACAAGGCCTCTGGAGCGATTCTGAAAGGACTACAGCGTTTACCGGACCCAGCGCCGGCTTAACAGTTGACATCCCCTTTAACAGAGAAAAAGGATCATCTTTTGCCATTGACTACTCATACCGTACAACAAACCCATTCTCCGGTAACCATTGCATCGGCGTAAGAGTCAGTTTATAAAGTATTGACATTTTAATAAATTAATGTATTTTTGCCTGCCAAGAAGGCCCTTGTTAAAAGGGTCTTCTTACTTTATTGTCTGATAATCAAAGTATATTCCATGACTCAAATCAGGTATTATACGCCGGAAGGCCTACAAAAATTAAAGGATGAGGTAAATCATCTGCTAATGGTAGAGCGTCCCTCAATCTCGCAACAGATCGCTGAAGCACGGGATAAGGGCGACCTCTCCGAAAATGCTGAGTACGATGCTGCCAAAAATGCACAGGGCATGCTGGAAATGAAGATAGCCAAACTTCAAACCATCATCAGCAATGCCCGATTGATAGATGAATCTAAAATCGACGAATCTAAGGTGCTCATTCTTTCGAAAGTCAAAATCAAAAATCTGAAGAATAACATGGTGATGGAATACAACCTGGTCCCGGAAAATGAAGCCGATGTGAAATCAGGTCGCATTTCTGTGAATTCCCCCATCGCTCAAGGCTTACTTGGTAAATCTGTTGGTGATAAAGTTGAAATCCAGGTACCGGCCGGTACAGTTCCTTTCGAAATCATTGAAATTTCCAGACAATAATTATGGCAACTATCTTCACGAAAATTGTAAAAGGTGATATCCCGGCCTATAAAGTGGCTGAAGATGATAACTACCTGGCCTTCCTGGATATCAACCCTCTCGCCAAAGGCCATACACTGGTGATCCCTAAAAAAGAAACAGATTACATTTTTGACATAGAAGACCAGGAATATACCAATCTATGGCGCTTTGCCAAACGTGTAGCTACTGCTGTTAAAAGTGTAGTTCCTTGCGAAAAAATCGGAATCGCTGTCATCGGACTGGAAGTACTCCATGCGCATATTCACCTTGTGCCAATTAACAGTGTATACGATTTGGATTTTGCGAAACCAAAACTCAAGCTTGACCCGAATGATCTTCAAGCATTAGCAACAGAAATCGCTGCTGCCTTCAAATAAAACAATTACTTTTTCAAACGCTCAGGATTCTGAGATAGAAATGCTTCCCATCCCGTGTACTTTGTTGCAGCAGGTGAAGGATTCCTTTGAAAATAATGACATACTGCAGCAGCCAATCCGTCTGTTGCATCGAGAGGTACCGTGGCTTCCTTAATCTTCAGCAAATTGTACAACATGACTGCGACCTGCTCCTTGGAGGCACTCCCGCTGCCGGTAATAGACTGTTTAATCTTGCGTGGAGAGTATTCAAAAATCGGAATGTCGCGATACAAAGCGGCTGCCATCGCCACACCCTGGGCCCTTCCCAGTTTCAGCATCGACTGTACATTTTTTCCAAAAAACGGGGCTTCGATGGCAAACTCATCCGGTTTATGTTTCTCAATTAAGGCAAGGGTCGCCAGAAATATTTGCTTTAACTTAAGGGCATGATCCGGGATTTTATTCAGTTTCTCAACACCCATCTCTATGAATGATAAGTCTTTACCCCTGACAATAACGAGACCATAACCCATAATTGTTGTACCGGGATCTATCCCTAAAATGATCTTTTCTTCAACAATTGTAGATCCTGGTTTGGGCATTATATCTTAGTTTAATTGATTGTGAATCAAGACTTCAGCAACAACAAGGTCAAAGGGCCTGGTGATCTTAATGTTATCTACCTCGCCTTCAACTAATTGTATCGTTTCTCCCATGGCTTCAACAACACTGGCATCATCCGTATAACTTCCGCTTACAGTCTTCTGATAAGCATGCTTAAGTAAGTTCGTTTTAAAAACCTGTGGCGTCTGGACAATGCACAAATTACTTCTATCGACAGCCTTATTTCCGGATCCTGTTGTCATCCGAATTGAATCAGTAACGCCAAGGCTTGGAACTGCATTTCCATAGTGACTGGCCGTATCCTCCAGTCTATCGATCAAGGAGCTTGTAAAGAATGGTCTGACACCATCATGCACAGCGGTAAGTCCTTCTTCATCTGAGACAAGCTCAAGCCCATTGCGCACAGACTCAAAACGGCTTTTTCCGCCAACAACGACCCGGTGATTTATCTGACATCCTGCATCCAGGCATAGCGATTTCCAATGCTCGATTTCAGAGGCAGGGATTACAACAACAAATTGCACATTCGGCATCAGCGCTTTGGCACGCTCGAGCGTCCACAACAAGACTGGCTTACCACATAGCAACAGAAACTGCTTAGGAATATCATTTCCCATGCGGGAACCGATTCCACCGGCAACGATCAGAAAATTCCGGATCAAAAGAATTAGAGTATTAACATGGCATCTCCAAAAGTGAAGAAGCTATATTTTTGCTCGATGGCTTGCTGATAAGCTTTCATCATAAAATCGAAATCAGCAAATGCAGCGACATGCATCATCATCGGGCTCATGGGCAGGTGAAAGTTGGTCACCATGGCGGTTGCGATGTTGAAGTCGTAGGGTGGGAAAATGAATTTGTTGGACCAGCCTTTGTAGGGTTTCAAATGCCCCTGAATAGAGACAGAAGACTCAATGGCTTTCATCGTTGTCGTACCAATGGCAACAATCTGATGACGTCCATCTTTGGCAGTATTGACGATTTGTGAATTTTTCTCGTCAATATACACCTCTTCAGAATCCATTTTATGCTTGGTAAGGTCTTCCACATCGATGGTACGGAAGTTTCCAAGTCCGGCATGCAGCGTAACTTCAGCAAAGTTAATCCCTTTGATTTCCATGCGTTTCATGAGCTCGCGACTGAAATGCAGTCCGGCAGTAGGGGCCACAACAGCACCTTCATGTTTGGCATAGATCGTTTGGTAACGTTCTTTGTCCTCGGGTTCTACAGCACGTTTGTGGATTTTGGGTAAAGGAGGCTTCCCAAGTTTCTCGATGGTCTTTTTGAACTCGTCATAAGGACCATCAAATAAAAACCGCAAGGTTCTTCCACGTGAGGTGGTATTGTCAATGACTTCTGCCACCAGGGCATCATCATCACCAAAGTACAACTTATTCCCAATCCTGATTTTACGGGCAGGATCTACAAGAACATCCCAAAGGCGGCTTTCTTTGTTGAGTTCCCTGAGGAGGAACACTTCAATTTTCGCGCCTGTTTTTTCCTTCTCACCGTAGAGGCGTGCAGGAAATACTTTGGTGTTGTTGATGATAAAGACATCACCTTCGCCAAAATAATCGAGAAGATCCTTGAATTTTTTATGTTCAATCGTCTGGTCCTTCCTGTTTAACACCATCAGGCGCGAATTGTCGCGGTCATCACTGGGATGATCGGCTATTAATTCTGGAGGAAGATGAAATCGAAACTGTGAAAGCTTCATAGATATGGTTCACATTATGCAACCTTTATTCAACGCCGAACAAAGGAAAAAGTTTGCAAAAATACAATATATTTTTGCAAAAAGCAATACCCCACGATCAATAAGTTACTCATTTTTAATGTCTGCCGCAAGCTGATCCAATGAGATGGCATCTTCCAGGCGATATTCTCCGATGCGCGTCCGGCATAATGCGTGAATGTAAGCACCACTCCCCAGGGCCAGACCAAAATCCCTGGCCAAGGAACGAATATAAGTCCCTTTACCACAAACAACACGGAATTCAACCAAGGGCAGCGCAATTTTTGTCAATTCAAAAACGTCGATTCTAACCTGCCTCGACTTCAGGACCACTTCCTGGTCTTTCCTGGCATAGATATACAAAGGCTTACCATCCAGTTTAATGGCAGAAAACATAGGAGGCACCTGGTCCTGCTCGCCAAGAAAGGTCCCGGCAACTTCATGCAATAAGCTTTCGGTGATGTGCTCGGTAGGATAATCCTGGTCAGGCTCCTTTTCAAGATCATAACAAGGTGTCGTCTTCCCAATGTAAAATGTCCCGGTATATTCTTTATCCAGGTCCTGAAATTCATCAATTCGCTTGGTAAAACGTCCGGTACACAGAATCAGTAAACCCGTTGCCAAAGGATCCAGGGTACCGGCATGTCCGATTTTTATCTTCTTGATCCTCAGATGATTCTTGATCATATTGCGGGCCTTGGCCACAACATCAAAGGATGTCCAATGCAATTCCTTGTGAATTAACAAAACCTCTCCCTCCAAATAATCTACTGCCATTATAAGAGGCTTAAATCAATGCCACAGGCCAGCAGAATCAGGATGATAAGCCCGACAAATATCCGATACCATCCAAAAACACGGAATCCATGTTTCATCAGAAAATTGATGAAGGTCTTGATAGCGATCATTGCAACCAGAAACGAAACGACATTCCCGATAGCCAATAGCTTAATATCCTCAGGTCCAAAGGTTTTGTAATTCTCAAGTAATTTTAGTGCTGTTGCAGCAAACATGGTCGGAACAGCCAGAAAAAACGAAAATTCAGCCGCAGCCTTTCTGGTGAGCTTCTGGCTCATGCCCCCGATGATGGTAGCACCGGAACGGGATACTCCGGGAATAATAGAAATGATCTGAATCAGGCCAATTACAAACGACTTGCGGTAAGTCAATCCCTTTTCGATATCCTGATCTCCCTTAAACCACTTGTCGGCGAACAAAAGGAAGACCCCGCCAACGACCAGAGAAACGGCTACGATAAGCACACTGCCTAACATAGCATCCACTTGTTTTTCAAGAATATACGCTATTCCGAGAGGAAGACAAGCGACAAACAACTTATAATAAAGGCTCAATCCCTGAAAGAATCGCTTCCAATACAGTACAATGACACTGAGAATGGCGCCAAATTGAATGTTAATCGTAAAGGCCTTAATGAAATCAGTACTCGGAATACCCAACAAATGCTGAGTAATAATCATGTGCCCGGTGGAAGAAACCGGAAGAAATTCGGTAATTCCTTCTACAATTGCAATAAGAATTGCCTGCCAATAGGTCATTGCTGTGGCGTATCCTTTGGTTTTTTCATGATGGCGAAAATCTCAACGACATAGCCTGCCAGGATAAGGATAGGGGCTACAGTCAGGCGTTGCGGACTAAAAATTGCCTCATTAAAAACATTGGGATCTTCTGATTTTCCGCCAATCATCAGTAGGAAGCCAAGTACAAGCAAGACCAAACCCACGATCATCAGGATATAATTCTCACGTCCCAGGGCAAACTCCCCGGATTTCGCAGGAGTCGTTGTCTTGCCACCGGCAGCTGTAACAGGGGTATTCTTTTTCTTTACGTCCATATTGTTAGGATATTACAAGCAATCAATTTTCCGAACTGCAAAGCTAATAAAGATAATCAGCTTTCAGGCGAAGGTATTTTCTAACAGCAAAAAATGTTGAAATCCAGGAGATGACAATGCCCAGCACAGTCACCATGCCAAACAAACCGGCATACAAGCGCATGTCCTGAACATTCACCAATTCAGGCAGTTGCTGTCCTGCCGCAAAGAGGGTTAACACCAGCATCAGCAGGGCTACAGCAGCACCATACAAACCTGAGATTACGCCGGTGACAAGAAAGGGACGCCTGATAAATGACTCAGTGGCCCCAACCAATTGCATTGTCTTGATAAGAAAGCGTTTCGAAAAAATAGACAATCGTATTGTATTGTTGATCAAAGCGATAGATATGATCAACAACAAAAAGCTAAAGCCAAGAATCACCAGGCCGACTTTCCGGAGGTTGGCATTCACCACATCCACCAATGATCTTTGATAATTGACTTCTTTGATACCGGGTGTTGAAAGAATGTGTCTTTCTACGATCTTCAGGCTGTCTGCATTGGCAAAATCGGCATTGAGCAGGATCTCTATGGAAGGCAACAAGGGGTTATAACCGAGAAAGCCGACAAAATCCTCTCCCAGCTCCTTTTGCAGAGTCACTGCAGCTTCTTCTTTGCTGATGTATTTGGTTTCTTTTACAAAAGCGGCTTTTTTGAAAGCAGCCATGACTTGCATACCCGTAGAATCGGAGACCCCATCCTTCAGAATCACAGTGAAACCGATGTTTTCTTTGACATAATTGCCGATTTTCTGGGAATGAAACAACAATATCCCCAGAAGACCCAGCATGAAAAGCACCAGTGAAATGCTCACAACTGTAGTGATATAGGAGGTTTTCAGCCTGCGGCGGTTGTATCTTTCTTCGGTTCTGCCCATGATAAAAATAGCCCGCTAAATTATAAAAAATTGGCGGAAGTGCCGTTCCTTTGATTTTTCTAAATTTGCAGCATACTATCATTAGCCCAATTGCCTTAGTTTATGGATTACAATTTCAGTGAAATCGAAAAGAAATGGCGCAATACCTGGTCACAGGAGAAAACTTTCAAAGTAAGTGTCGACCCAAGCCGTCCCAAATTTTATGTCCTTGACATGTTTCCTTATCCCTCTGGTGCCGGACTGCATGTCGGTCATCCCCTGGGATATATCGCATCCGACATTTTCGCCAGGTTTAAACGCCTGCAAGGCTATAACGTCCTGCATCCCATGGGATATGATGCCTATGGGTTGCCTGCCGAACAATATGCCATACAAACCGGGCAACATCCTGCCATTACCACAACAAAAAACATAGAAAGATACCGGGAACAACTCGACCTGATGGGTTTCACCTACGACTGGGACCGTGAGGTAAGAACCTGTGATCCATCTTATTACAAATGGACACAATGGACTTTCATCCGTTTGTTCAATGCCTGGTTTAACAAGAAAACCCAAAAGGCAGAATCCTTAGACAGCCTGGTTCAACATCTGAACTTGCAAGGAACTGACGGGCTGGAAGCTGCTGAGACAGAAACCCTTGAGCTGAAGGCCTCCGACTGGAACGCACTGAACGAAAAACAGCAACAGGAAATCCTGATGAATTATCGCCTGGCTTTCCTGAGTGATACCATGGTGAACTGGTGCCCTGATCTGGGCACTGTCCTCGCCAATGATGAAGTAAAAGAAGGATTGTCGGTACGTGGCGGACATGCTGTCGAGCGCAAATTGATGAAACAATGGCTATTGCGCATTACAGCCTATTCACAACGCCTGCTTGATGGTTTGGATCAGGTGGAATGGACTGATTCCCTGAAAGAAATGCAACGCAACTGGATTGGGCGTTCTGAAGGAGCCGCTGTTCTTTTTGCAGTAGAGGGTCATCCGGAATTGTCGCTGGAGATTTTCACCACCCGTCCGGATACCATGTTTGGCGCCACTTTTATGGTGCTGGCCCCGGAACATGAATGGGTATCGATACTTAGTACAGAAGCGCAAAAGTCAGCCGTTACAGAATACCAGGCCTGGGCCAAGAACCGTTCCGAACGGGAAAGGATCTCAGAAGTGAAAAAAGTCAGTGGTGTCTTTACCGGCTCATACGCCATTAACCCCCTGACAAAACAGCCGGTGCCGATCTGGATTGCAGATTATGTCCTTTCAGGCTATGGAACGGGTGCTATTATGGCAGTGCCGGCGCATGACAGTCGCGATTATGCTTTTGCAAAACACTTTGAGCTTCCGATCGTTGAAGTCGTGAGTGGTGGCGATATCAGCCAGGGCAGCTATGATGCCAAAGATGGCGTCCTCATCAATTCAGACTTTATCAACGGCATGCAGGTGAAAGCCGCCATCCGCGCCGTGATAGAGAAAATTGAATCCCTTGGCATTGGCCATGGCAGCATCAATTACAGGCTCCGGGATGCCATCTTTAGCCGTCAGCGCTACTGGGGTGAGCCTTTCCCCATATATTACAAGGATGGGATGCCCTATGCCCTGAATGAAGATCAACTGCCACTGGAATTGCCGGAAATCGACACCTTTCTACCTACACAAACAGGTGAGCCTCCACTGGCCCGGGCTAAAAACTGGACTACCGCCGAAGGTTATCCTCTGGAAACCAATACGATGCCGGGCTTTGCAGGATCCAGCGGTTATTACCTCCGTTACATGGATCCGCGCAATGAGGGAGCCTATTTCTCCAAAGAAGCTGTCAATTACTGGCGGGATGTCGACCTTTATATCGGGGGAGCTGAGCATGCCACAGGCCATCTTATCTACGCCAGGTTCTGGAACAAATTCTTGTTTGACATAGGCCATTCTGCTGTGGATGAGCCATTTCGCAAACTGATCAACCAGGGTATGATCCAGGGACGATCCAGTTTTGTCTACCGTATGAAGGAAGGAAATGTCTTTGTTTCTGCAGGCCTCCTCGACGAATATGAAACCATTCCTATCAATGTCGATATAAAACTGGTCGACAAGGATGATGTCCTCGACCGTGATGCCTTCCGTGAATGGCGGCCTGATTATGCCAAAGCGACGTTTATCCTGGAAGATGGGATCTATTATTGTGGCTCCGAAGTGGAGAAAATGTCAAAATCCCTCCACAATGTCGTCAATCCCGATGAGCTCATCGGGCAATATGGCGCTGATACTTTCCGGCTTTATGAGATGTTCCTCGGCCCCCTCGAGCAATCGAAACCCTGGGATACCCACGGCATTGAAGGTGTTTTCCGCTTTATCCGGAAGTTCTGGCGACTGTATCACGACAAAGACCTCAACTTTGTTATGACTGATGAAGCCCCTACAGCTGCCGAGCTGAAGATCCTTCACAAGACCATTAAAAAAGTTCAGGAAGACATCGAGCGTTTGTCCCTCAACACCGTGGTCAGCACTTTTATGATCTGTGTGAACGAATTGTCGGAATTAAAATGCAACAAAAAAGCCATTCTCAAGGACCTGATCATCCTGGTTTCACCATTTGCTCCCCACATTGCTGAGGAATTATGGCAACAAGCAGGCCATACCACGAGTGTAGCCAATGCCGCCTTCCCGGTTTTCGATGCTTCAGTGCTTGTTGAGAACAGCTATACCTACCCTGTTTCCTTCAATGGCAAAATGCGCTTCCTGCTCACATTGCCGATGAAACCAAGCCAGGAAGAAGCAGAACAAGCCGTGATGCAGGCGCCCGAAGCCGAGAAATACCTCGAAGGGAAAACCCCTAAGAAGATCATCGTGGTGCCCGGCAAAATCATCAATGTGGTATTGTAATTGAGCATTATGAAATCTATGGCAGGCTTTTTGCGTTTACCTTTGTGTTCACCAAAACACTTATGAAAAAGTCAATCCTGCTATTATTTATAATTTCCGTTCTTTTCTCTTCCTTTTCATTTGGTCAGAAACTGAGAAAAATTGACAACCAGGCATTTAAAAGGGGCGAACGCCTCGAATTTAAAGTGTTCTATGATGCCATGCTGACCGGGAAAGTCACAGCCGGCATTGCCTTCCTGGAAGTTGGCAAAGAAAAAGCAACGATGAATGAACGTCCTGTTTATTATGTAAAAGGAGAAGGCTGGTCGAAAGGTGCTTTTAATTTTTTCTTTAAAGTCGAAGACAAATTCGAAAGTTATTTTGATGAAGATGCACTGATTCCTTATAGATTTGTCCGTAAGGTACGCGAAGGTGGTTACAAGAAAGACGAAGATGTCAGGTTTTTCCACATCACCCAGGTTGCCAGTAGCAACAGGAAAATAAAACACATCCCCTCCAATGTGCAGGATGTCATTTCAGCCTTTTATTATGCACGTACTATTGATTACTCCAATGCCAAAAAAGGAGACATTTTTCCCATCCCTTTTTACCTTGACGACTCAGTCTATACGACTGCCATTCAGTTCGATGGCCGTGAGACCATCAAGACATCACTGGGAACATTCCGCTGTCTGAGGTTCAAACCCATGGTAGTGACAGGCAATGTCTTCAGCAATCCCTATCCCATGATTTTATGGGTTACTGATGATAAAAACCGCCTGCCGGTATTGGGGGAATCAGCGGTTGTCGTTGGAAAAGTGAAATTTGAACTTACCGGATATACCAATATTGCAAATCCCTTGCTTTCTAAAACAGATTAAATGATAGCCATTGACGAGACCCTGATTTCTGACAACCTTTACAAAGTCCAGTTTTCCTGCGACCTAAAACACTGCTTTGGTGCCTGTTGCGTTGACGGAGATGCAGGAGCACCCCTTGAACCTGAAGAAATCCAGGTGTTGAAAGACATTTTCCCATTGATTCAACTGTATATGCAGGATGAAGGGATTGCCAAAGTAGAGCATGATGGTGTTCATGATTTCGACCCGGCCGGAAACCTTGTGACTCCCCTGCTGCAGGGAGGTGAGTGTGCGTATGTCTATTTCGAAGGCGATGTTGCCAAATGTGCCATCGAAAAAGCCAATGAAGATGGGGTCATAGAATTCCGCAAACCCATTTCCTGCCATTTGTACCCGGTCAGGCTCAGGAAATACATGTACTCAGAAGCAGTGAATTACCACGAATGGCATGTCTGTTATCCTGCCCTCATCAAAGGGAAACAAGAAGAAGTGCCCCTATATATCTTTTTAAAGGATCCCCTGGTTCGGAAATTCGGGCAGGAATGGTATGACAAACTTGTTGCCGAGGCTGAAAGCCGCAAATAAGCAACAAAGAAAAAAGCTTAGGCTACAGGCGCAGCTGTAATGGCTGCAAGCCCTTCTAATTCTTTGTCGATCAGGTAGTAACCCGCTTGTTCTTTCCCGAGAAGTTTGATTTTGTCAAGGATTCCCTGGAAAAGGGCTTCTTCCTCAACCTGCTCACCAACATACCATTGCAGGAAGTTGTTGGTGTTAAAATCTTTCTCCTTTAAGGTCAGGTCCACCAAATCGTTGATGGCAGCTGTCACCATTTCCTCATGTTTCATGATTTCTTTAAAGACAGTAAAAATGTCTTTGTAATCTTTGGGTGGTGCCTCTAATTTGGACACAACAGCTTTGCCGCCGCGACCATTGAGATAATGAATAAATTTCAGCATATGCATTCTTTCTTCATCGGCATGCTTGTAAAGAAATGCAGCAGCTCCGGCCATTCCGGAAGATTCACACCAGGAGGCCATAGCCAGGTATAACTGAGAAGAATATCCTTCAATGACGATTTGGGCATTGATGGCTTTTTCTAAATGTTTTGAGATCATAGGGATAATAATATTGAATTTGTGAATACAGTGTTTAGACTATGTTTAGGCAAAAATAAGGTAAAGTTTTGCATAAATAACAAGGAATATGGAATGTCAGGGTCAAAGAAGGCCAAATCCGGATTGATATACCACAGAAGAACAGCTTTCTGAAATCCAGTTCGCTGTTCGTCCCAGGATAACAGATTCTTAGCAAAAAATGCTTCGCATTTTTATCAGGATGAGTGAAAATTATTCGGCTTTGCAAGAACGCTGAGAAAAAACACCATCTATCAAGAGAAAAAGAACATAAAATAGTTCGTATTTTATTTTTATGTTATCTTTACTAGTTATAAATAAACAAAAACATGAAAACATCAATACGACTAAGCGCAGGCAAAATCATTTTACTTGGCAGCGTTTTACTTTCTCTTGTGTTTTATTTTGGCTTTTCATTTGGCCGGGCAAGTGCCCCCATTAATGGCAATGTAATCACTGTGCAAGATGCCAAACGTTACTTCAGCAATTACAAAACCAATGCCCCGGTATCCCACGATGGTATTGTAAATGCCATGATTGTTGACATTGCACAGTACGAAGCCATGAAAATGGTTTTGCAGAATGTCAACGGGACAACGGGATTCCGCATTTACTATGGACTGGACGACAAAAACCAAAACGTGCGTATGGTTGCAGGAATCGGAGCAGATGGGAAAGATCAGACGAACTATATCGTAGCAACCTCTGTATTGAGTTCAGGGTTATGTCCTCCCGTTTGTGACAGTCCTTCCGGTGGACCGGGTGAAGAATAAATATTGAATCATATTTAAACTTCGGGCAGGTTTTGGCGTCTAAGCAGTACACTTTCTACTACTGCTACAAGACTTTCATGAAAACCCGCAAGACTACTTCAAGCCCCACTCAGCCTCAAATTGCAAAATATGCACCACGCCCTAAATTTCAGATAGCAATCGCCATCATGCTTGCTGTTTTAGGTTTGGGTTCTGTAGGCTTAAATTTCTATTTGATTTATCACAAAAATACTGTCATCGTCAAGCCTGAACTCGCAGTCTGTGCGGGGAAAATGATAGAATTCCGTGACCAGGGTCAGAGCCTTATTAAAACACTGCGCCTTGTCAATCTCGATCATGAATCGAGTCAACTGGAACCCATGAAGGCCAGGATTAACACCATGATCGATGATGAGAAATCGACAGGGAGAATAACAGATGCCTCAGTGTATTTCTGCAAATTGGGTGATGGCAGCTATATCAGCATCAATGACCAGGCCCGTTACCGGCCGGGGAGTATTGCAAAAATACCCCTGATGATCTATTTTCTCTCTTTGGAAGAACAAAAACCCGGGATCCTGGAAACTTCAGTTTTATATGACATCCCCCTTAACATTCAGCGCCATGACACTTACAATGAGTCTGACATGAAAGCTGGGCAATCCTATAAACTCAGGGAACTGATGCAAAAAATGATTGTAAATTCTGATAACATCGCAACATCCCTGCTCATTGCACGTGTTCAGGATGGCCCGCTGTACCAGAAGGTTTTTAAGACTTTGGGCCTCACTCCCATCGATCTCAGCAGTGCAGAATACACCATCACCACATCAGAATGCTCACGTTTTCTGGGCGTTCTATATAATGCAACCTACCTGAACGAAAAGCACTCCCAATATGCTTTGGACCTGCTATCCAAGGCCACTTTTGCAGATGGGATCACCAAAAACCTGCCCAAAACTCTTACTATAGCCCATAAATTCGGCGAAGGTGGTGGAACCAAACACCCGGAATTCTCCGAGACCAGCATCATTTATCAGGATGATGACCCCTATCTTCTGACAATTATGACCAAAGGACTTGACACAAAAGTGCAGGCACAAGCCATCAGCGAAATCTCCAGCCTGATTTATGATTGTGTGAAGGGACGGTAAATTGACTTCTATAAATCAGAAATGCTGATATATTCCCAGGAGTTTTGGGTCCAGCCCAGGAATTTCAAAAAGTCATTGTAGTTTAAAACCAAAGATGCCGTATTGATACAGGGATGAAAACTGATCTTCCCAGCATCTTGTAGTCTCGCATCAAGAAAGACATGGACATGATGTTCAGTGTCGTGTATGAGTGCCAGCGGAGTAACCGAACCGGGTGTTACACCCAGGTATTTCATCATCCGCTGATCAGAAGCAAAGCTTAACTTCCCCTGTTTGAGCTTTAGTTCAAGTTCGTGGATGTTCAGCGCATTGTGGTGTTCCAAAATGACAAGGTAATGTTGGTTCCCTTTGTGATTGCGGAAGAAAAGGTTCTTGCAGTGGGTAGCGTTGATGTCCTTCCAGTATTTCATCGCTTCCTCAATGGTGGGTGCAGGTGGATGTTCATGGTAATCGAATCCGATGCCCAGGACGGCAAGTCTCTCATACAGCTGTTGTGGACCCTTCATGTGTTACAAGTTTGTGCCTGGAAAAGGCATTCAATTAGTTTATTTTTAGACTAAATTAAATATTTAATAGACTGATTTTGTGCGCACTTTAGGCGCAAATATAGAGAATACAATCGTATTATCCGAATTGCGTGATTGTTTGAATTTTACTGAGTTCAATATATTAATAAATTTGCTCATTCAGGCTTTCTTGCAGGCAGGGCGCTCAACACTGATCTATCGCGAATTCCGACATATCACAATATCTATATCCAACAAATCTGCTATGAAAAAACTTTCCGCAATTCTCATCCTTTTCATTTTAATGGGGAGCACTTCTTACGGGCAATCCTTTAAAGACCGCTTTCTGACCAGTTTCGGCTGGGGCATGCATTATGGCATTAGCCCTGTCACAGTGAAAGAATATATGTCAGATAACCAAACTCCTGTAAAAGTTTATGCAGCAGATCAACATGGCTATGTTGGGCTGTATGATTATGCAGGCTCATTAAGATACAATGTCTATGAAGGCAGTGAAAACATGGCCATCGGAATTGAACTAGACCCCAGCCTTGGTATGGATTTTTCTAATGCCGGCTACTTATCATTTCAAATGCCGCTCATGATTGGATTCCATACGGGTGCCGGCTCTACCTATAAAGCAAGTGCAGAAAAAGGATTTTATTGCGCAGCTGGTTTAAATTTTATGATGAATCCTCTTATCAAATCTGACATGGATAATGGCCCCGGGTTCAAGGTAAAAAACAGCTGGATGTCACCCACAGTGGCTGCCGGTTACCGCTACTGGAGCGCGAAAAACAGGATGAAAGAAATCAGCCTCAGGTTCGCTACAGGACCAAAAGGTGATGCCATTCCAAGTACACCACCTGATGATGATCAGATAACCTCCGCTAAATCTGTTTTTTATATCGGCTTTTCTGTGAAGACATTTTTCAACTACTAAGCTGCAAATCCCTGTTTAAGGAGGCTCAAACCTAACAATCCCCGGCGATTGACCATCTCTCTTTCTATCAATCATGAAAAACTTATTTAAGCTTAGCCGCTTGCAGACCTTGGGTTTTCTGGTATCCGCAATCGCAGCATTGACAGTATTTTCAAATCATCAGACCCAGGCCCAGGCATTTTTTAAACCAGAGCCTGAGGACGAAAAGAAAGCCGAGATTTTCAAAAAAATATATCCCAAGGAGAATTTTGTCTGCCTGAACGCCACCATCGAAATTTCCTTTGATCTCGATTCAAGGACCAAAGATGTTACGGTAACGAAAATGGTCAATTATGAAATCCTGAGCCTGAAAGAAAACCTCACTTACAAAGATGGCATTTTCTACAACGACAAAAGCAAAGTAAGCCAGCTGAGGGTTAAAGATGGGCGGGGGAAAATGCAGAATCTTTTTCCCGTTTACCAGGATTATCAATCGGATGGGGTCTTTTACAGCGATTCTAAAGTGTGTAGCTTTTTCGTTGAAGGGCTTCATAAAGCAGAAGTCTTTGAAGTCACCTACAAGTATACCTATGATGACATCCGATATTTCACTTCAGAATTTTTCACTGAAGAATTTCCCGTCGCCGAGAAACAAATCATCCTCAAGGTACCGAATTGGCTGACAGTCGAGTTTGCTGAATTTAATTTCAAAGGCAATGACATCACCCATACCAATGTTGCAGGAAAATCAGAAAACACAATTACCTATACTGCAAAATCGATCCCTGCCGCAAAAAACGAAAGCTTTTCCCCGGGGGGTGCGCGTGTTTATCCCCATTTGTTTATCCTGCCCAAATCCTACCAATACGGGAATACAGTGAAGCCCATCTTTGCTTCTGTCGACGATCTCTATGAATATTACCATTCGATTCTACTGCTGATGAAGAATGATGCGACTTCATTTACACCCTTCGTAAAAGACCTTATCAAAGGCAAAAACACGGATGATGAGAAAATTGCCGCTATTTTTTACTGGGTGCAGGACAACATCAGGTATATCGCCTTTGAAGACGGCATCATGGGATTTAAACCGGATGATGCTCAGAATATCTACAAAAACCGTTATGGTGACTGCAAGGGCATGGCCAACCTGTTAACAGAAATGCTGAAGATTGCAGGCTATGATGCCCGCCGTACCTGGATAGGCACCAAATCCAAGCCCTATGATTACAGCATGCCTTCGATTGCGGTCGACAACCACATGATTTGCACTGTCATTTTAAAAGACAAAAAGCTATTTCTGGATGGTACTGAAGACTTTATCCCGCTCAACGAATATGCCAACCGCATACAAGGCCGGCCGGTGCTAATTGAAAATGGAGCCACTTACCTGCTCGACAAGATTCCGGATGCCGGTTACCAGCGGAACACCGCGAATACCACCATGAAACTCAGTATTCTTGACCTTAAGCTGAGTGGTAAAGTTGAAGTAGACTATGATGGGGAAGAAAAGACCTCAATTATCAGAGATTATGACGCCCTTGCCAGTGACGACAAAGAGAAAGCCATGCTCAGGTTTGTCACCGGAAATGACAACAACCTCACTGCCCTCAATATCAAAACCACAGATGTCAAAGACAGACAGGGTGCTTTCATTTTATCCTATGACATGCTGGCCGACAACCACATTGTAAAGGTCGGCAACGAAATATACCTGGATGTCGACATTACAGACGATCTGGCTTCCATGGTAATCGACACCAACCGCATCAGTGGCCTTGACCTTCATTATGGCTATGACAACAGCTATAAAGCTGAAATAGAAGTCCCTGCAGCATTCAAAGTAGATTATCTCCCGGAAGCTTTTGCAGCAACATCTCCCTACATTTCAATACAGATTAAGTATGAAAATGTGGGTGGAAAGATTGTGTATACCCGCAAGATTACCTTGAAAGATCCTTCTATCCCGAAACAGGCAATACCGGAATGGAACCAGCTCATCGGAAAACTAAAAAAATACTACAAAGACCAGGCGATTTTAGTAAAAAAATAAAATACAAAAAGATGAAACTATTTTCCGGTTTAACAGGCCTGCTGCTGGCCTTGTGTATTCTTTTCTGGAATGGCAATGCCAGCGGGCAAACCAACAGATCCAACCGCCCCAGCGACAAAAGGACATCAGCCTCCAACAAAAAAGCCATCGAAAAGATTTTTGGCGATGATGATGCTGCCTTCAAAGCGACAGAAATCCCGGAGAAATGGGCCAAGGAATCTGCTGTCGTTCTGCATCAGAAAATGGAGTTTGACTACCTCAGAAATAACATGGGAATAGAGTTCTCTGAATCTGTCAGAAAACGCATTAAACTCCTGGACAAAGCCGCAGTCAACGATTTCTCAGAGTTTTATTATGTCGAGACCGACAACAAAGCCGTTGGTATCAAAGTCATCAAACCGGATGGCACCGAAAACACCATAGACCTTACTGCCGCTGTAGAGGTGAAAACAGAAATCCCTTCTTTCTATCGTTCAATTTATAGTACATCCTTGCGATTAAGCTATAAAAAGATCGCCATTCCGGATCTGAATCCGGGTGATATTATCGATTTTTTCTATGAGAATACGCGCTACACCATGGATGACATGCTCATGGCCTATGGGGGAACCATTCCCTTTGAGTCATTCCGCTTCACCCTTGGGATCGATTATCCTGTTGTATCTCAGGAGATCCGCTTCCTCGTGGACCGTGGCTTTTATGTCAATTTCTGCTCTTATAACAATGCGCCGGAAATCATCAAAGAAGAACTGGGAACAAGTGGGAAAGAGCTGAAAGTCAGAAACAAAGGCATGATAAAAACCTATGCCCTATACGACAAAGACAGGGCAAAACTGGAAGATGAATTCTGGGTTTACCGTTACAGAGAAAATCCATTCGTGAAATTCCAGGTTTATTATTCCAGCCCCAGGTTTGCTGAAACCAGCAAATATTTCCTGGGAGAGATGGACAAACCCAATACCAAGGTTTCGTCCGATGAAATCATTAAAACGCTGAACCGCCTGCTGAAAAGCGGGAATACCCAATATGTCGGCCTCATCAGTGCCGATCTCAGGAAATACCAGCGAAATGTCTCGGATCCGGCCACCATCGTGAACATGTCCTATTACTATTTCAGGAAACACTTCCTGGAAGATGAACTGAGTGGCAATGATGCAGCACGTACACCTGATCTTGGCATAGGGGATTATGCCTTTGTCAGCAACATGGCCAAAATCCTGGATGACAATGAAATTCCTTTTGAAGTGGTGGTGACTTCCCCAAAAACTTTGGGCAAAATGGATGAAATTCTGTTTCATGAAGACATCTTTGTCGGGCTATACATCAAGCCCACCAAGTCCTTTGTATTCCCCTTCAGCGCACTGTCTACGCCCGGGCAGATCCCATATGCTCTGCAAGGCGCCGAAGCACTCACCTTCAGCATGAAATCCAATGACCGTACTGTGACCTCTCAAAAGGTGGTCATTCCCGAAATACCGGCAAAATCCAATGTTTCAAAACAAAGCTCAGTGGTGAAAGCTGATGAAAACCTGGAAGAGCTTTCAATTGTGAAAACCTATGATCAAACTGGAATCATGAAGGATATGCCCTACCTCTTTACAGCTACCGCCACGAATCTGCTTACCGAAGATGAAACTCAGCTTTACAAGACTGCCAAACCTGCACGTGAGACAAGAGCCCAAAAGCTCGAAAAACAAAAGGCAGGTGCTAAACTGAATCAAAAGCAGGAAGAAGCCCTGGAAAAGATCAAAGATGACATCAAAGATGAATATGACCTCGTGAGCTATGATAAACTGGAGTTGTTAGAATCTGCCCGCTTTGATGATGAGGCTAGTCTGCAATATGAAGAATCCTACAAAATCAAAGGCCTGATCAACAAAGCCGGCCGGAATTATATGTTTGAAATCGGGAAACTGATTGGCAGCCAGATTAGTGTATCCCAGGATCAAAGAGTCAGGAAACAGAACATCTATCTCAATTACCCAAGAATATTGATTGATGAAGTCAGTGTTGAACTGCCCCAGGGATATGTTGCGGAAGGCTTGCAGGAATTGAGTTTCAATGTAGACAATCCCTCCATCACCTTCAGCAGCAGCGTAATCCAGGAAGGCAACAAGCTCATTCTCAAAGCTACCAAGACCTACAAAAAAACCTATGATGTAAAAACCAATTGGGATGAATGGTTGTCAGGTTTGGATGCAGCAAATAAGTTTTACCAGAGCAAAATCATCCTGAAAAAAGGATAGCTTGCGATTCTGGAGCCTTACTTAAAAATGCGACATTCCCGGTTTTGAATAGTTTCCCGTATGGATTGCGGGATGGTAATTTTATGATTACCGTTGAAGTCGAACAACACAATTATGTCGGTTGCGGTCGCCACGATTTCTTCCTTTTCATTGAGAATCATATGCTTCAGGCAAAAGCTTGTGTTTTTGATGGATTCGACCTGGGTCAACACCCTGATCTGGCCAGGATAAAACAGTGGCTTCAAAAACTGGCAGGAACTTGATGCCAGTAGCGGTCCTGTTTTCCCGGCATTGTATAATTCCATAAAGCCGGTCAATTCAAGGTAATTCACCCGGGCAGACTGAATATACCTGAAGTAGGAGATGTTGTTGACATGTCCGAGTAAGTCGATGTCGCTCCAGTCGATCCTCAGCTCGATACTGGTCTTGAAATCTGTTGCATTCTGTTCCATGGTATAGCTTGGGGTTTATGGCTTAATTTGTCCCGGATTGTGAAGGCGTAAATCCCCGAACAAAAGTATCCATTTCCCTGTTTAATTGCTTCAAGGGCATTGTTTAAGTAAAGGGATTCTGATCACACAAAGCAGATAAGTCTCTCATGAACTTGACATCCCGCATATTTTGGTTGTATATTCGTCGACAAAATTAAACATGATGAAGACAAGATTGTTGCTGATTAGCCTGTGTTTACTGAGTTTTTCGCTGTCTTTTGCCGGACAGGGTGGTCCGGATAAATTTGGATATGTGTGGCTAGACAGCTACCAAAGTGGTGGTCCAACTTACCAATGGAAAAACATTGTGTCACCAGAAAACCAGGTTTTTGGCCTGGCTGATGACAATTTCAAAGGACCATTTCCAATTTCCATAGGGACTGGTTCTGAGTTTCATTTTTACTGGTATCCTGTTGATCAGCTGTGGATAGGGTCAAATGGTTATGTGTCTTTTAGCCCTGTAAACCTGGCTTCTGTATTCCCGACAATTCCGGACTCTCTCGACAACAAGCATAACTTCATCAGTGCACTTTTGTCTGACCTTACCTTCGGTGGCGCAAACAACCCCGGAAAATGTTACCTCAAAGTCAAGGATGACTCCATCGTCATTTCATTTATCAATGTTCCCTTTTATTCTCAAACCTTACCCAACTGGACAGGCAGTAATACCTTTCAGATCATCCTCGACAAAAACGACAATTCCATTACCGTCAATTACCAGTCGCAGTCAGGCACAGCCATGACCTCCACGGACGTAAAGGCCGGTATCGAAAACATCACAGGATGTATCGGACTACAAGCCTTTTATGCGGTTTATCCTGCGGCCAATTATACCATCAAGTATTATTATCCGACAAATTCAAACTACCATGTCAGTGACGGAGCTGTGCGCTACAATGGGATTCCTTTCAACCGGGGTGTCTTTGTTCCCTATCCTTCGACAAATCCTTTGACAACTTCGATCTCCAACATGGGGAACCTCAAGATTGCGCCTCCATTCAATGCCACCTGCCAGGTAAAGAACACCCTGGGTAATGTCTCCCTCAATGATGTTGCCTATTTCGGTGACACCTTGTTTGTGCAGCATGATACCCTGGTAACTTTTCCAACCACTTTTGATCCGATAAGCCCCGGTACTTATCTGTATACTACACGATTGTATGGGGTTACAGATGATGCGGTTTTCACCAACGACTCTGCTATTCAGGAAATTATCGCCATTGATACAGCCCAAAACATGTATGAGCTGGGTTATTGCGGCAATACCCCTGATCCTGTCGGAATTTCCTGGGTGGATGGGACCGGCGGTGTCGGGATGTATTTCAAACCACTTACATACCCTGTGAAAATCAGCGAAGTGCAGTTTTATCTCTTGTCTAATTTCAACAATGTTGGCTGTTATGTAAAGATTTATGATGATGATGGTCCTGCAGGCGGCCCGGGAACTTTGCTGGATTCATCCTTTAGCGGATCTCCTGTTGGAGGAGCCTGGACTACCTTTAGTTACAACAATCCTGTGATCATCAACAATGGCGGCTTTTATGTTGGCTGGGAAATGGGTGGTCTGAACATCACCATGGCTGTCGACAAAAGCTTGCCCATTTCGCATCGGTCTTATGAAATCATCAGTGGTGCCTGGTCAGAATACAGAGATGGCCTAAGCCAGGACTTTATGATCCGCTGCAATCTGACCAAAACCACGCCGGTTGACGTAGCTCCTGCAATGATTGCACAACCTCAGGCTGGTGCTGTGATAACGGCACCCACACAAATATCATTTTGGATCAAAAACCGTGGCAATCAAGCTGTTATGAACTTCCCTGTGCATTACAAATTTGCAACATTGGGTGCTGTTACCCAAAATTATCCAGGGCCATTCCTTTCAGCAGGCGATTCCATCCTTTTCACGTTTACAACGCCGCTTTACAATAGTGCTGACATGAGTGGGGATTTATGCGTTTGGACAAGCCTTCCCTATGATGCTGAGCCCCAAAATGACAAAATCTGTGTCACGGTGAGTACACAAGCCCCGGTCGGCATCGCAGACCAAGAAGCCGATGCCGGTTTCAGGATTTATCCAAACCCATTCTCTTCCTATTGTAACATCGATCTTAGTAAGACAGGCAATAAGGCAGTCACTTTGCAAGTTTTTAACATGTCAGGACAGATGCTAAGGGAAATCAAAACAAATGCTGGGGGTATATATCCCCTGCAGCGCGGCAATTTGTCACCCGGAATATATTCCCTCAGGATAATCACAGCAGAACATCAGCTGATCCGTGAACTTGTAATTTATTAAATATGGCCAAACGTATTTCTCTTGCATAAACGAGTGAAATTTATTTTTCTTTCATGGATACTGTTGTTGTCCCTGCTAATTCCGGCAGGAGCCGCTGCACAGGATACAGTACAAGGCTACATCAGCAAATATGCCCAGCTTTCCACACAAATGATGCTTGAATATGGGATACCTGCCAGTCTCATCCTTAGTGTCGCTTATGTCGAAAGTGGAGGAGGAAACAGCCGGAATTGCCGTCTTCTGCACAACCATTTTGGCATCAAAGCCGGAAAGCGTTACTACATCCCGGGCACAAAACACCTTACCGCCTATAAAAATTATGCCAGCGATACATTGTCGTTCAGGGATTTCTGTGAAACCATTTCCCGTAAAAAACTCTATCCTGAGTTAAAAGGAAATATGGATTATACCATTTGGGTGAAAAGAATTGCACAAACAGGCTATGCCTCAGCGCATTCCATCTGGAAGAAAAAAATACTGAATACCATTAAGAAATTCAATCTGGAGCAGTTTGACCAGAAGCAGTCTCCATGGATACAGGAAGTTCCGCCACATCCTCCGGAAAAGCAATAAGAATACGTAAAAGACAATCAATTTCCTTTCATGTGTTATTTTGCTGTTAATTGTTAAACATTACTTGATTTTTCATGTAATATTATATTAATTTAGACTAAATTAATATAAAATCTATGAAAAAATTCATCGCTTTTTTCCTGTTAATGAGCTTGTTTTGCCTGTCGCTGTATGCACAAGATGAAAAAAACATCAGAATTCCCCTGATTGGAGAAGATGCCCCATCCTTTGTCGCCAACTCAACACTGGGTGAAATCAAATTCCCACAGGACTATTTTGCAAAATGGAAAATCCTCCTCAGTCATCCTGCTGATTTCACCCCGGTATGTTCATCTGAGATCCTGGAACTTGCAAAATTGCAGGAGAATTTCATCAAACTGAATACCGCCATTCTTGTCATCTCCACCGATGGCATCAACAGCCACATGGAATGGGTGAACTCCCTCGAAGGAATTGAATATAAACAAGGGCCCAAAGTCCGGATCAACTTCCCTTTGATTGCAGATGATCACCTGGAGATTTCAAAGAAGTATGGCATGATACATCCGACTTACAGCGACAAAAAAGACATTCGTGGGGTCTTCATCGTTGATCCTGACAACAAAATCCGTGCAATATTCTTCTATCCCTTTACTACTGGCCGCAACTTTGACGAAATTGAACGGACCTTGATTGCGCTACAAACTGCGGACAAAGAGTCGACATTAACTCCTGCAAACTGGCGTCCCGGGGATGATGTTTTGATAGCGCCGCCACTCAACAGAAATGAAGCTGAAAAGATGAAACAGAAAAATGATCCCAGGTTTTATTCCTACACCTGGTATATGTGGTTTAAAAAGATGAAATAGCGGCCTTACAGTGCCTGGAATTCAATAACAGGATAACCCTTCTGTCCGAGTGCATTGTAAAAACTGATGAAGCGCATTTTGTAATAAATGCCTTCTGTGTCCCTAATGATGTAAGTAAGCTTAGAATCAACAGTATAGGACCCCAGGTCGAAACTATAATGTTTCCATTCATAACCGATATAATCCAGGCGCCTTGAGTAAGTATAGCCATTCAGCTTATCAATTGTAATGCTCTCAAAAGCACTGACAGAATCCACAGCGACTTCGACTGCATTGCGGTTAATTAAAACCCCGGTAACAAGATATGGATAAGGCTCTCCGGCATCCGTAAAAAGCAGGGTGGTATATTGGGTAAAAACCAGGTCGTAGGAATTCTTCGGAGGTTCTATTTCTTTCACAACACCGCCGAATTTAAAAGTAAAATACATGAAATTGTAGGCCGGATCTTTTTTAACAGCATAGGCTTGCTGATTGGTGCCATTGAGGTTTGACAAGCGGAAATAATAGGTCCCGTTTTTCAGGCTATCGATGCTCAACTGCCTGAATCCCAATTCGAAGCCACCTTCATCCATACCACGATTCAAGATGTACAGATGCTGGTTAGATACTGTATCATTACCCTGTACGCTAAACCATTTTCCGATGGCCAGTGAATCCATATTCCCATCCGATTTGTCATACCAGAATTTCAAGCCTGTCGTATCTACGGCTTGTCCAAAAGGGCGGATCCCGGCATCTGCAGCCATCATAAAAGTAGCTGTATTGAGGATTACCCGCCAACCATCAGGACTACATTCGAAGCCGAGATCGCAATCCGATTTCAGGTGGGTTCCAACAGCCTGCCCGGTGCCAAGGTCGAAATACACCTGGTTTTTATAATACTGGGTCATGGCAATTGTATCGGTTTTGACATTACCAGGGTTATGTGCCGGAACCCGATCATCTTCTTTAAAGCATGATGACAGGAAAACCAGGGTTCCGATGAGGAAGAGAAGGTATATTTTCATGGCTTAGTTGTACTGATTAAAGATAAAAGAGAGCTTCAGGAAGAAAGAACGCCCCCATCCGATACTTGACTCACCACCCCCTGCCCCATGTGCGCCACCAGTGGCACCAACCGCTGCAATTGTTGTATTGTCAAATACATTTTTAATGCCCCCCGACAGCCTGATCCTGTTGTGCATAAACCCTTTGTTTGCGGTAATATCCATGGTGTGGTAACCCTGGATGTAACCTTCCCTGATGGAATCCCCGTCAATGTAAAACTGCGGCATTTTGCCACTGTATTTATAAAAAACAGAGAGACTGAGTTCTTGTTTAGGGAATTTGCAGGTAAGCTCAGTGGTGACATCCTGGGTGAACTTAAACTTACTGACACTCTCGGTGGATGTAGAAAGGGAGTTATATCTGCCTGTTTGCGCGATTCCGGCATTTAAAGTCAGACGAGGGTATATATTCATCCCCACCTTGAATTCACCACCGGCAGTCTTATAACGGTCAACATTGACATAAGTATAAAGGGTGCCCTGGGTCTGTGCCAGTGTGATGATATCCCTGATATCGTTATAAAAGGCACTGACCTCAGCCCGGTATGCCAGGTCCTTCAACTCATGATTATAGGCGAGGTTAAAGTTGAAATTATCAGAATTTTCTGATTTCAGATCAGGGTTGCCCTGGACATTGTGGTTGATGTCGACGAAATAAAGATAAAGCTCTTTGATGGCGGGTGCGCGAAATCCCCTGGAATAGCTGGCCCTCATGGAATACAACTCATTGATATTCCATTTGGAACTTAAAGAATACACCAGCGGAGCTTTGTATTTGGTGTTGTAAATCATCCGCAATCCGGGCTGCAGGGAAAGAACAGCAATGGGCTCATATTTGGCACTTACATAAGCGGCATAATCACCAATTTGTTGCTCCACACCCAGGATGCGCTTTCCGCTACCGCTTTCGACGTTGAAATCGATTCCGGCCTGGTAATTCAGTTTCTTATTCTCATCACCGCTGGCAAAAGAAGCACGCATTAACCAGGAGCGAATCTTGGTTGTATCCTGATCCTCAGGATTGGATGTGAGCACCTCTTGTAAGGTCGTAAGGTCCTTGAAATAGGTATTTTTGATGCGATCATAAGCCGACCAGGAACCCAGGAAATTCAAAAAGTGTGTTTTGTTGAACTGGTGAGAACCTTCGACTCTGCCCGAATACCTTAAAGTATAAAAGGTCGCATCAAAAGCATGCTCAAAATAGGGAGGTTGCAGAACGCCTTTGTCGAGGAGTTTTTCATTGAAATACTGGGCTCCGATCTTGAATTTCGTTTTCTCCATTGCATAGATGTAATAGGAGTCGAAAAAGTACTGTCTTTTGGGTTTCCAGGTCTTGGCGCGTGAGGTGTCCGACTCAGAATACCCACTGAAGAAATGCCTTCCACCTTCAACAGAAAAAACACTTTTTTTGCGGTTTAGGGAAATTCCTGCGTCGAGGTTATAGACGCCCACACTTTCGTAATAAGTATCAAGGTGTGAGCCGATCTTCGCCACTTTGTTTTCCTTGGTGATGATGTTGATTACCCCTGCAAGGGCATTGCTGCCATAAATGACAGACATGGGTCCTTCAATGATCTCAACATGATCTACATTGTTGAGATTCAGCTGGCTGAGGTCTATTCCGCCATTCATGCGACCGATGATCGGCACGCCATCGATGAGAAATTTCACATTCTCACCTGACATTCCCTGCATGCTCAGGCTGGTACCCAGGGCGCCATCCTGGGAAACACGCATATTCAGCTGGTTTTTTAGCAGGTCATTCAGATTATTGGCACCTTTTTGTTCAATTTGCCTGCTATTGATAACGTTGATCTTATAAATGGATTTGTCTACTTTCTCAGGGACAAATTGTGCTGTGACCACAACTTCATTCATGCTGAGGATGGTGGGTTTGAGTTCGACAGTTTTGCTCTGGCCTGGCTTGAGGGTATCCACCAAAGTCTCATAGCCAACAAAGGAAACTGCAAGCTTTGCAATTTCTTTGGTGTCATTTACGGTTTTCCCATTCATGTCTGTGACTGAATGTTTTTGCGTACGTGTCTTTAATCCTTCGATGCAAACATGCGCATAAGGAATCGTTTCACGACTCTTCTGGTCAATGACTTTTATGGTAGCCTGCTGGCCGAAAAGCTCTACAGTGGCCAGCAGGCATAAAAACACAGGAAACCAAACAAACAAACTATCTTTTTTCATGAGAAAATTTTGCAATAACCAAAAGGCTAATGATCCGGATGCCTGTCTGTAAAATCAAGACTGGCATCCGGAAAACAGCTATTATCTACTGATAATTAATTTTTTAGTGATGTTTACTTTAGCAGAAACGACCTGCATCTGGTACATTCCTGAACGAAGGTCATGAATGCCCACATTAAATTGGTTCACGCCCTTGTTGAGTTGAATACCTGATTGATAAACTACATTGCCGAGCAGATCAAAAATCTGAACTTCAGCAGCACCGTTATTTTCGGTAAAGAACCTAACATTTACATTGCTGTTCGCAGGATTAGGATAAAGCTCCAGGAAGTTAGGATTCATGTTTTCCTCGATTCCGGTAGTAGAAAGCAGTGCTTTCCCAAAACCGATTTTTCCGCCACCACTTCCACCGAATTTATTGAAAACCAGGCGATAGACATCTCCAATCTGGTCTCTTACAAAGTACACCAGTGAATCTTCCAGTGCCCAGGCGGTGCCGGTGAAGGTTTTCCAGTCCCAGCCAATGGGTTGACGTGTTTCGTCCCAGGCATTCACACCCCAATCCATGTAGGCAGGATCTACCAGGTGGTATTCCGTAACACCAATGGCAGGGTTGCTCAACACACCCACAACAGGATAAGGTGCTCCATTGGGTTGTACTGACATGTATTTGGTAAAAAGAATATCCCAGTCAGCCTTGGGTGCCTGGAAATCAACAGATTGGTTCCCAACAATGTCATATCCAAGGAAATCTTTGTCGAGATAACTGCTGCAATCAAGGGCAACATCGTGGTAATCAGAACCATCCAGATTAGCATATTTGAAATAATAAGTAGTGGCGAAAGATTCTTTCAGGTAGACGAAGATCTTACGGAAGCTACCATCTCTCAGTTTAACGATGTAGAGTGAGTCGCCATGCAGGTTGTGTGTGATGCTGTTGTAGACACACCAGCCATAGTTTGGGTGACCGCTGGCATTGCGGCTGAATGCGCCATTTTCCCAATCTTCAGGGTCATTGTACAGTGCTGGCCAGGAAGAAAGGCCTGCGGTGTCCATGGTAGCAAAACCTGAGGTATCTGAGTTGGGGTAAGTGTACAATACACAACCCACACCATCATTAATCTGGATGCTGGAGCTGAAGGCGAAAGTACGGAAAGCCAGATCCCAGGTATTGCGGGGATGAGAAGAAACCTGTCCGTTGGACATACTGTAATAGATTTCGTTGGCATAAGCGCTGCCCATTGCAACCGAATCATTGGTCATAACAGGCTGAGCATTTGCGACTCCTGCAATGGCTAGAATTGCCATGAGGATGCTGCTTTTTGTAAAAGCGTAAAGCGTTGTTTTCATGTGAATTAAATAATATTTATAAAAATTTGGTAATAGGAATGTCGCTACAAAGCGGACAGAAAAAAGCGCACGTACTCCTACAGGAGTGACACTAAATCCGAATGTTCAGAAAAATTAGCAGACAGGGGGAGCCCGAAGAGAAGAGGGGCTGGGATCATAGGCAGGGGGCTGCAGATCCTGAGGCTGGACAGGTAATACTGAGGAATAGAATCGTGGATCAGAAATGAGTGGAATTTCCAGGGGAGGCAATTCAGCAACAACCTGTGCAGGAACATCTGCACCTTCGTTGTTATCGGCCCATTTTACGATAGAAACATTGGCTTTGGTCTTTTCACGCTTGAAAGCATAGAAATTCGGGTTAAGCTGTTTCTTCCAGATCTGGTGCTGGTGGAAATTGATCAATGAGCCAAAATACATCCAGAAAATAGCAATAGCCCAGGCCACTGCCAAATATTTCCGGAAACTCATTGTTGTTTTCACTTTATACTAGTTTTACGATGCAAAATTAACTGTTTTTTTTATTGTTAACGAAAAAACAATACAGAACTTCCCTTTTCGTGCAGTTTAATTTTAATCTAAATTAGATTGGGATGCTGAACCGCTTATCTGGCATAGGTTCCAGCGGATAATGACAGCCAACATATGCCCAAACATGAATCTATAATTTTGACTGGGGCCTATTGGATATAAATAAACGAGGCTGTCCCGGAAGAATGGAACAGCCTCGAATATAATCAATCAAAACGCAATTATGGAATCAAAGTCAGTTTCTGTGTTGTTTTCACACCTTTTTCTGAAGTAAGGGTAAGGGTATAGAATCCGGGATGCAGGTTGTTGAGGTAGAGCTTGTAAGCTGCCTTTCCGCTGCCGATGTTGATGGATTCTGTCATTACCTTTTTGCCTGTCAGGTCGAAGAGCTCGGCCGTAAGAACACCTGGTTTTGCAGATTCCAGGGAGAGAGTAACAATGTCTTTTGCCGGATTAGGATAAACTCTGAGGACAGAAAGTTCAGCCTGGGCAGGATTCTCGGACAATCCCATGGTGATTCCATTGGGAGTTTTCAGTAGGTTGACATTGTTGTTGGTGGGGTTATTGTTTGTCAGGGTAACGATATAAGGAACAGTTGACAATCCAGTTACTTCAGCATAGACCTGATAAGTACCCATGGCCAGGTTTGTAAATGAGAATTGGCCTGCAGCATCAGAATATACCATATCAAATACCTGATTACTCATGCTAAGCAACATGATTTCTACATTCGGTACGGCTGGTCCCTGAACCTGTAATTTTGCACCTTCAGAGATAATTCCGCTGATACTGCCGCCACCTGGTGAAGGAGGAACAATAGCAAGCAGGGAGATGTTGTAAGGATTGGCAGCTGAGCCGAGGACAATGGCTGTTGCATTGGCCCAGAAAAGGCTGCTCATGAAATAGGTGGGAGCATACGTGCTATAGAAAGCAGAATTTGCTGTAGGATAAGCTTTGATGAAATAAGTACCCGGCAGCACATTGTTAAACCAGTAATAGCCGGCTGAATCGATCGTTGTGGAATCCACAGGATACATCTGGTTTGTCAGGAAATCCATTGTATAAAGGACAACGATGCCTTCGTCAAGTCCGATATTGTTGGCAGTAACCTGTCCATAAACATATCCGGTACTGCCTCCCTGGGCATACACATATTGTAATGTGGTGGCAGAACAACCATTTGCATCAACAGAAGTAAGGGTTACCATGTAATAGCCACCAATAGTATAATTATGTGTTACGGCATCACCAGTAGCTGTAGTTCCGTCGCCGAAATCCCAGGTATACGTAATTGGTGCTACGCCATTCATTGAGAAGGCAGCGAAGGTGGTCATCATACCCGGCAGGCTGTTATACACGAAATAGTTAGAACAAGGCTGTGGACCGACCAAAATGGTGTCGCACCAGGTGCTCTGGCAATTGGCACCAAAAATGGTCAGGCATACCATGTAGTAGCCATTGGCAGTATAAAAATGCGTAGGATTCTCGAGAGAAGAAACACCGCCATCACCAAATGACCAGGAATACGTTGTTGGGCTGCCAACAGAGGCATTCATAAATTGGTAATTCCCGCCTGCAGGATTCGCAGAATCAGGGAATGCATAGAAGTATGCCTGGCAGAAACTTGAATTACCTACAGTGACATAGGAACAAAACGTATCCTGACAGCCGATTAAATTGTTATAAATTGTCAGACAAACATAATAGGAGCCTGAGGTGGCATAAACATGTTGTGGATTTGCCAGCGTCGATGTATTACCATCCCCGAAATCCCATGAGTAGTTCGACACATTGCCGGTGGAATACTCCTGGAAATAAACGGCATTGGTCCCTGTTGTGTCAGGATAAGAATAGTAATAAGCACTACAATTGCCTCCAGCACTTACAGTAACCATCTGACACTGAGAATCGAAGCAACCATTGAGACCGGTAATCGTAAGACAAACATTGTAGGTACCCGGTGCGGCATAAATATGATATGGATTTTGCTGGTTGGAGGTAGAATTGTCGCCGAAATTCCATGACCAGCTTGCAGGATTTGTCATGGATTGATCAATGAAGAGCACGCCATTTCCTGTGCTATCAGGATAAGCATTAAAAGCAGCATAGCAAAGGTAGAAACTGCTGACCAGCTGACTTGAAGTATAGGTGCAGCCATTGGCATCGGTTGTGGTGAGGTTGGCATAGTAATTCCCAGCCTGCGCATAAGTGTGGGTGACATAACTTCCGGTGGCAGTCGTGCCATCGCCAAAATTCCAATAATAAGTATAAGGAGGGGTGCCATTGTAGGCATAACCCATAAAGCTATAACTCAGGCCCTGGTTGGTATAGGAGAAATAGTTATAACAAGGTTGAACACCTACCCATACACTGTCGCAATAAGAATCCTGGCAACTTGGACCAAAGATGGTCAGGCATGCATAATAAAGCCCGTTCGCTGTATACACATGTGTGGGGTTGGCGAGGGTTGAAGTCGTACCATCACCGAAATTCCACAAATAAGATGTAATATTCCCGCTTGAGAAATTATAGAATTGGTATGCTCCCCCGGCCGGATTCGAAGAATCAGGAGCCGCATAGAAATTGGCAGTACAATTTGTAATTGCACCACTACAGATCTGGAAATCTACATTCAGGTTGTTGTTTCCTGAAAAGTAGGCTACCTCCCAAACCCCGCTTCCATTACAATCAATGGTATAGAAGTAAAAGTTCATGGGCGTATTCGATGGAATGTTCACAGAATCCTCGTACTCGCCGTTGTTGTCAGTATACACAGTACCGTAGTAGAAGAAACCCATTAAGGTGCTGTCTGACATTATGGTAACCGCTTGATTTTGAATAGGTAGTCCGGTATTTACATCGGTAACAGTCCCACTGATGTCAATGATGACCTGGGCATAATTTACGCCTGCCATAAGCAGTGCAAAAATGCTGATGAGAAATAGTCGTTTCATAAGTGTTATGGTTTTAATTGATAATAAGTTTCTTGCCTTTGGTCTCAACAAAGAGACCCGAATTTTGCTAAAAGTTGCCTGAGTGGCAATTTTTTACATTTACTATGGATACTTATTTAGTATTGGGTTAATTTTTTGAAAGCATGAATTTCCGATTGATCGGTTTCTCGCCATTAAGCTGAATTCTAAGCAAATACAATCCATTTCTCAAACTCTCAAGTGGCAAGCTGATGGTATTGGCTCCAGACTCCAGCCGGGTAGCAGATTGGACAATCATCCGGCCAGCGATGTCGAAAATTTCCAGGCTGCCATGGGCAGGTTTTTGCATATCAAGTTCGATGGCAGCATTGCCACTGACCGGATTGGGAAAAACTTCCGAAGCAAAATAAATCGCAGCGGGTTCCTCTATCCCTATTGGATTTCCCTGTACTACCAAATGTATTTCTGTTGTATCCGGGATGCTGGCTCCTGTCTGAAAAGCGATGGCCTCACACGACTTCCCCGGGATCTCTGGTCTGAGGAAATGGGTTCCGGGTGCTATTCCATAAAACTCATAGGTGCCATCCGCAGCTGTAATGGTATAATCCACGGCTTGCATATTGCTGTCGAGCAGGACAACCTCGACATTGGCCAATGGGATGGGAAATGTTGCTGTAGTAAGGCTGACATCACCGGAAGCAAAACCTGCACCAGTGGCAATTTGTCCTACTGCCTTCAGGATAATGTCGGCATTAAACTGATTCTGCGTAAGATGTAAGACACTGGCCGTTTGCCAAAAGACTTCCTCCGGGCTGTAGGAAGGGAAATAACGCTGGCCGATACCCGGATTTTCGGGGCTGAAGGCTTTGACCACATAATCGCCTGCAGGAATTTGATAAAAATAATACACACCATTTGCGTTAAGACCGGCTGTATCCCAGGCAATATACTCAGTCCCAATGGTTTTATACAAGACTACTTCCCCGACTGTCTGGGGGAAAAAGCCGCCAAAGACCTGACCACCCAGATTATACACCGGCATGGCAGTAATCACTACAAACTGGGTATCCACAGCCATGCAAAATTGCCCGGGTGTCGTATCAGAAACAGTCAGTAAAACCATGTAATTCCCTGCAGCACCATAAGTATGCTCCGGGTTTTGCAGGTTTGATGTTGTATTGTCTCCAAAATTCCAGAACCACTGGTTTATGTTACCGCTGGAGTTGTCAGTAAAATTAACAGAATAGGGATTTGTCGGATTTGGAAGGTAGCTGAAACCTGCCTGACAGACTGCTGGCATCGCATCACAAATGCTAAACCCAACATTGAAGCTATAATATGGACTTCCCACCAGGGTATCATGCATCAGGTTGTTACAATCAAAAGTATAAACCTGCAGGAGATAAAACGTATTGGAAGGAACCAACAAAGTATCGAAAAAATATCCGTTGGCATTGGTGGTCACTGAATCATAGACATTGACAGTAGAAAAAGAATCCGTCAGGAAATACACTTTGTGCATGGGCACGCCGGATCCTGTCCATGTGTCCTGGATCAAACCACTGACGATAACCGGAACCAGGGTGGTGGTGTCAGGCGCGGCATAAATGCGCATCTGGCAGGCGAGCAGGAGAAAGAAGAGTATGCGTAATTTTTTCATTTTTTCAGAAATTACCATTTGTAAAAGACACCAGCCTGTATGCCCCAGTATAAAGGACTCTTTGTTTTATTTTTGCTGTGGGTGTATGGATCTGTGAGATAGGCGTTGATGGCAGGCGCAAGGTTGAGACCGAACCTGGTGTTGATGTTCCAATCCAGATCAGCTTTCAATACCCACTGAACATTGGTGTTTTTGTAGGCCGGGCTTGTATTTTCCAGGCTAAAAATCCTGGCATCCGGGTTGAAATCTCTGAATACAGGAACCTGCTTGCCTGTCAGTATGCCCAGCATCACCCCGGCTTTCAGTCCATATGAAAAATGCCCCCATTGACGCTCCATCCCGACCAGCAGCGGAATTCTCACAAAAGAATAAGTGGCAGTATTCCCGGTTTTTTTGACACTTAATTCCGGATTATAGACAGAGTCAGTAGAATAATAATAATCTGCTACGAGCTGGTTTCCCTGTTGCACAAAACCAATTGAATCAAGGTTTTGGTAGGTTCCAAGGAATTCGTAATACTGTACATTAAAGTCCTGTTTCCGGCTTTCTTTGGTAAATTCAATTCCGGTTTCCAGTAACAATCCCATTTTGGCATAACGCAAAGACAATCCAGCTGTATTTCTTTGCGCAGCATACAATTCTCCGGCTTCCCCATTCAGAAATTCAGGTCGGTAAAATGCAGTGATACAATACGTTCCTCTGGAAGGGAAGTATTCTGTCATGCGGTTCTGATTTACTTTCATGAAATTCTCTGAAGCCTGATTCCGCAGGAGTTCAGCATAAAAAGTCTTGTTTGTTTCGGCCAGAACAAAGGCATTGTTTGCCTTCAGGCTAAACATGGCAGAAGGCTTAAAAGTAAGCGGCTGACTTGCAATGGGAACAGTATTTTCCTTTTCAAGGCTGGCCAATTTTGCATTCTCAGTGCCCCGGGAATTTTTTGTGGCATTTGGAATTGAAGCGTTTTGCTTTTCTGCTTGGTTTTTGTTATTCCTGGAATTCCTTGTTACAGGGAGCGCATCTGATTGGTGTGAGGTTTTTCCTTTTGCCTGGCTTGTTTTAACATTTTTGCTTGTCGAAATCGGATTGGCTATTGCAGGTTCCGTTTCGTCTTTCAGCACAACAGCGCTATAATTCGTCGTATTGTCAGCACCCATGCTGCTTTCGGCTGTGTTTTCGTTGCCGCCATTTTCCTGCATAGAGACTTTTTCTGATTTCTCCGTAATCGGCTGTTGTTTAGCTACTTCCCTGGATGCTTTTGAATCTAAATTGCCTGCAAAGAAATATGCGAGACCGGCTGTAATCACGAGTCCGCCAATCAAAGTAAACAGAATGCCGCCATCAGAAGTGGGGAAATACTTCCCCAATGGCTTGTAAGGCAATTTCTGAACAATGCCCTGCCACACCTTTGGGGCGGGTTGTTCCTGGTAATTTCCGAGGCTTTCCCTGAGGAAATTATCGATCATTTTGTCTTCTTCACTTTTCATATCCTGACAAAATTTTGTTTTCTTTCGTTTCTGCCTGAAACAGAAGTTTCTTTAAATATTTCCTGGCTTTGCTGAGTTGAGATTTTGACGTATTGTCAGAAATGCTCAGCATTTCGCCTATTTCTTTGTGGTTATAGCCTTCAAAAACATGAAGGTTAAGCACCATTCTGTAGCCATCCGGCAGTTCCTGCACCAGTTTCATCAAAGCTTTGGTATCGATGTTGCTGCCACCTCCTGCCATGTTGGAATCCTCACTGCCAGCTTCATCAGCAATGCTTAACTCCTGGATGTTCTCCACGAGTATAAATTGTTGTTTCAGTGATGCATGATAATGGTTGATGGCAGTATTGACCATAATTCTCCTGATCCAGCCTTCAAATGAACCCTTACCTCCATATTGTGCAATGCGGCCAAAGACCTTCAGGAAACCTTCCTGGAGGATGTCTTCGGCTTCTTCTCTGCTACGTGAATAACGCAGACAGACACCAAACATGGTACCGGCAAACCTTTTATAAAGGTCGCTTTGGGCACGGCGTGAACCGTCCCTGCATCCGGCGATCATCTTTTCTTCGCTGTCCATTCTGCTAATATCGCATTAAAAGACCAGAAAAAACAGCCAGGGTTGCCCAATCTGACACCATACAGAAAAGAAAACAACCTTAAGTGCTGTATTTCTGCTCATTAGCTTATGGGTCCGGCGAATTCGCGGTCAAACTTCTGACTTTTCGTCAGGATTGGATTCCACATTGAGGATGGCAGCATTTTTGATACCTGAGCACAGATGCCGCTGATGATCAGGTTTGCGAAAATCAGTACGTTGTTCGTCGCGGTATTACTGAAGGCAAATAACGAACCAAAAAAAGAATAATATGCCCGCAATTTATCTTATTTTCCTCGTCTTCATGGGAATCAGCTGGCTCATTTCCAGCAGCCTGAAACGCAAATTCAAAGAATATTCTGTCATCCCGGTGTCGGGAGGACTTACCGGTAAAGAAATAGCAGAGAAGATGCTGCGCGACAGCGACATTCGTGATGTCAGTGTCATTTCTGTCGATGGAGAATTGACAGACCACTACAACCCGCTGAAGAAGACTGTTAACCTCAGCCCTGCAGTTTACAATGGAGCCAATGTATCTGCTGCCGCAGTAGCAGCGCATGAATGTGGTCATGCTGTTCAGCATGCGCAGGCTTACATATGGTTGCAAATGCGTTCCTCCCTGGTTCCTGTAGTTAGCTTTAGCTCGAACATCATGCAGTGGGTACTTTTGGCAGGCATTCTTACCATCAATGTTTTCCCTGCCCTGATGCTGATTGGCATTGTTTTGTTTGCAGCCACCACCCTATTCAGTTTCATCACCCTGCCAGTCGAAATCGATGCCAGTCGCAGAGCCCTTGCATGGCTGAACAAGGCCGGCATGACAACTTCAGAATCCCATCCAAAAGCTGTTGATGCACTGAAGTGGGCCGCCTATACCTATGTTGTAGCAGCATTAGGATCTTTGGCAACTTTACTCTATTACATTATGATTTTTATGGGAGGCCGAAGAAACTAAGCCCCACACTAATTTTTTCTCAGGGAAGAAAAATACAATCATTCCTTGCCGTAATTTCGCAATTCAAAACACATCCTATGAAAACCATCGACAACTTCAACTTTACGAACAAAAAGGCACTGATCCGTGTGGATTTTAATGTCCCTTTAAATGAATCTTTTCAGATTACAGATACAACCCGTATTGATGCAACAATACCTACCGTCAACAAAATCTTAAGTGAGGGTGGCGCTGTCATCCTGATGTCGCACCTCGGAAGGCCCAAAGACGGACCTACTGAGAAATATTCCCTCAAACACCTGCTTCCCTATCTTAAAGAGGTTTTTAAAACTGAGGTGCTTTTTGCCAATGACTGTATCGGGGAAGAAGCTGTCAGACTAGCTTCCGGCCTGAAACCCGGACAGATATTGTTGCTGGAAAACCTTCGTTTTTACAAAGAAGAAGAAAAAGGGGATGAAGCTTTTGCAGAAAAACTCAGCAAACTGGGTGATGTTTATGTGAATGATGCCTTTGGCACTGCCCATCGGGCGCATGCCTCCACAGCAGTAATCGCAAAGTTCTTCCCGGTAGAGAAGATGTTCGGCTATGTCATGGGCAATGAGATCCTCAACATCAACAAAGTACTTGTTGATACACAGCGTCCCTTTACTGCCATTTTGGGTGGAGCCAAAGTCAGCGGCAAAATTCAGATCATTGAAAACATGCTCGACAAGGTCGATAACCTTATCATCGGCGGCGGGATGATGTTCACCTTCATCAAAGCAATGGGGGGCGAAATCGGAGGCTCCATGGTAGAAGAAGACTTACTTCCACTGGCTCTGGAAACCATGGAAAAAGCAAAAGCCAAAGGCGTAAATCTTTACATCCCCACTGATGCTGTCATTGCTGATGCATTCGACAACAATGCCAACAAAAAGGATTGTGATGCATTCAAAATCCCGGCAGGATGGCTTGGCCTTGACATCGGACCTGAAACGAAAAAACATTTTGATGAAATTGTGCTGAAAAGCAGGACGATACTTTGGAATGGCCCCATGGGTGTTTTCGAAATGCCCAGTTTTGAAGCGGGCACGAAAAGCATTGCACAAACCGTTGCTGCTGCGACGAAACTGGGTGCCTTCTCCCTGATTGGTGGCGGAGATTCTGTTGCGGCCATCAACAAATATGGTCTCGAAACGGAAGTCAGCTATGTTTCCACCGGCGGAGGCGCCATGCTGGAATTCCTGGAAGGGAAAGTTTTACCCGGCATCCAGGCCATAGAGCAGGATTAAACAGGCTGCATAAACATGCTCTCAACCCGCCTACAAAGGACTTTGCGGGACGATCTCTTTTTTCAGGCTTTTTATTGCCGGCAGCATCAGGGGTGCAATGCTCTTTATTGGCTTATAGCAATACGATTTCTGTTGCTGATCCTTGTCAAGAATATCCCCTGAAGAAGCAAAAGTATTCAGAATCATGAGTACAAAACTCAGGATGAGGGCTTGTTTTAAGATGCCAAAAACAAGGCCCAGCAGGCTGTTTAACCAACCCATCAGCATCACCTCAGCTGATTTCTCCAGTATTTTGCCAAGGAGTTTTACGCCGAGCAATACAAGGATGAAAACAACCACAAAAGACAAAACCGGGAGATAAATGCCATCCAGATGAAATGTTTCTTTGAGGAAAGTCGCAGCAAGCCTGGAAAAATGCAAACCTGCCCAGATTCCGATGATAAGCCCCAATAGACCAGCTAGTTCCAGGATAAAGCCTTTACGAAGCCCACTGATAGCTGCCCACAACAACAAGCCTCCGATGATGTAATCGATCCAGACCATTTACTTCTTTAGCCTGCGTGTCAGTTCTGTGGAATAGACAAAGTCATTGAGTTCAGGGTTGTCAGAATGAAGGATTTCCTCCTTGTTGCCTTCCCACCACAATTTTCCCTTGTTGATAAAGGCGATTTTGTCGCCGATTTCCATGACAGAATTCATGTCGTGGGTATTGACAACTGTCGTCATTTTGTATTCCTGGGTCAGTTCGGCAATGAGGTTGTCGATGACATTTGCAGTGACCGGATCCAAACCCGAATTGGGCTCATCACAAAAGAGATATTTTGGGTTAAGGGCGATAGCCCTGGCAATTGCAACCCTTTTTTTCATTCCTCCACTGATCTCTGAAGGGAATAATTTATTCGAATTCACGAGTTTAACCCTTTCAAGACAAAAATTAGCCCTTTCTCTTTTCTCGGCTAAGCTCATTTTCGTAAACATCGTTAGTGGAAACATGACATTTTGTTCAACAGTCATGGAGTCGAACAAGGCACCCCCCTGGAATAACATACCAATATCCTGACGGATGTCCTTCATTTCATCAAAGGAGAGGTTAGAAATCATCCTGCCATCATAACTAATTTCACCGATATCCGGCGTAAAGAGCCCAACAAGGCATTTCATCAAAACCGTTTTGCCGGAACCGCTCTGACCGATAATCAGGTTGGTCTGGCCTTCCATAAACTGTGTAGATACATTGTCCAGCACAAGGTGGTCGCGAAAAGATTTGCTGATGTGACGTGCTTCTATCATGCCAGCAGGAGTTGGGTAAGGATGAGGTTAAACAGGATAATAAAGACGCTGCTTTGCACAACAGCTTTGGTGCTGGCCTGGCCTACTTCCAGCGCTCCCCCTTTGGTGTTATACCCGAAGTAGCCCGAAATTGAGGTGATGATAAAGGCAAAAACGACAGTTTTTATCAGCGCATAAAACACATCGTAGCCTTGAAACTGATATTGGACACCATAGATAAACTCCCAGGAAGGAACCAGACCTGTGATGATGCCGACCATATAACCCCCAAAGATGGAAACAAACATACTAAAAATAATCAGGACAGGGTTAACGATGAGTGCAGCGACAATTTTAGGCAGTATCAGGTAACTGGCTGAGTTTATCCCCATAATTTCCAGTGCATCAATCTGTTCTGTAACACGCATCGTACCAATTTCAGAAGCAATCCGGGAACCTACTTTTCCGGCCAGGATGAGGCTAATGATGGTAGGGGCAAACTCCAGAATCATAGACTGCCGGGTTGCATAACCAATTGTGTAGGTAGGAATTAGCGGACTATCAATATTGAATGCAGTTTGAATGGTCACAACCGCACCCATAAACAAAGAGATGAAGACTACGATGCCAAGGGATTGCAAACCCAGAAATTCTATCTCAATGAGGATCTGGGAATAATAAATATGCTTTTTCTCCGGTTTGAAGAAAACCCTGCGCATTAACAGGAGATAGGCTCCGAGGTCTTTTATGATTTGCATAATCTCTGTGTCGGCGAAGGTAACGAATGAAATGTATAAAACTTACCTTTGCCACATGAAATTTCAATTCAGGAAAACCGGACTTTTGTTTCTTAGCATGTTGATGATTGCTTGTTTCTTTGGCTGTGGGTCATCCCGTCAGGGCGGTGTCTCAGCTCCCAGAAAACGCTCTCACAAAAAGTGTGATTGCCCGAAATGGACCAATAATTCATTACAAATCAAGTACATCGACAAGCGGCATGCCTGATCCACATACCGAAATTTTATCGGCCTTTCTGCCTCCGGAGAGTCTTCCCGGTGTTGTTGACCTACTGAACCGCTGGACTTTTGACCTGAAGATTACAAAAAAACGCCGTTCAAAAGTAGGTGATTACCGTCCTCCGCATAAGGGAAAAGGACATCAGGTGACAGTCAACCACGACCTTAATCCTTACGCTTTTCTGCTTACCCTCATCCATGAAATTGCCCACCTTGTTGTGCACCATACTTTTAGAAGAAGGATGCAACCTCACGGGAAAGAGTGGAAAACAGCCTACCAGGAATTGTTACAGCCTTTTTATGATCAAAATGTCTTTCCCGAGGACATCAGAATGGCCTTAGATCACTATTTCAGACGGTTGGGAGAATCAAACCGTTCAGATCTGGAGCTAAATCTTGTATTAAAAAAATACGACCTCGACAATGGTCTGATCCTCGTCCAGGACTTGCCCGAAAATTCTCTTTTCCGCTCCCAGCGCGGGCAAGTGTTCAGAAAAGGACAGCAACTGCGCAAGCGTTTTGTTTGCCGTTGCCTGGACAATCAACGTAACTACCTGGTACCCCCCTTAATGGAAGTTTACCCGATTCATTTCCAGTATAGTTTGGTATTCCCGGAAGATGTCTAAATTTGCACCCATATTTCATCTACACTGAAGCATAAAAAAATGAGTAATAATTACTGTGTGATCATGGCAGGGGGTGTCGGAACCAGGTTCTGGCCTATGAGCAGGACGTTCAGACCCAAACAATTTATCGACATCCTGGGTACCGGCGAAACGCTTATTCAACAAACAGTGAAACGTTTTCGCAAGGTGCTGCCCATTGAGAACATCTACATTGTAACCAACAAAATATACCGGGAGCTTGTCTTTGAACAAATTCCTGATCTTGCTGAGCATCAGGTGCTAAGCGAACCGGCAAGACGCAACACAGCACCCTGTATTGCCTATGCTGCCCATAAAATATTTTCACTCAACCCGGAAGCCAACCTGGTGGTGGCACCATCTGACCACATCATTTTTCACGAAGAGAATTTTAACGATATTATCCGGGCAGCTTTAAGTGCCACTGAATCAAATAACTGGCTGCTTACTTTGGGCATACGTCCCAGCAGGCCTGATACCGGTTACGGGTATATACAATTCAATGAATCAATTACTTACGACAAGGACGAAAGGGTTAAAAAAGTAAAAACATTTACTGAAAAACCCATCCTTGAAATGGCGAAGTCGTTCTTACAAAGTGGTGACTTCCTCTGGAATTCCGGTATTTTTATCTGGAAAGCCAGGACCATCCTGAATGCCCTTGAAGAACACCTTCCCGAAGTCAACCAACTTTTTGTTGAAGGTGATCGCAAATACAACAGCCCCGAAGAAAAAGACTTTATCCAGGAAGCATATACAGTTTGCAAAAGCATTTCTATTGATTATGGTGTAATGGAAAAAGCCACCAATGTCTACGTCCTGGCTTCAGATTTTGGCTGGTCCGACCTGGGCACCTGGGGTTCTCTTTACGACATACGCACCAAAAATGCGGATGGAAACACCGTCGTTGGCAAGAATGTAATGCTTTATGATTCAAAGAATTGCATCGTTCACATGCCCAAAGAAAAGCTGGCCGTAATCCAAGGCCTTGATGATTACATCGTTGTAGAAGACGAACAGATCCTGCTCATCTGCCGCAAAACCGATGAACAACAGATCAGGCAATTTGTCAATGATGTCATGACAGAAAAAGGCGAACGCTTCGTCTAATCCATCCATCTTCTTTTATTTAAAAACCACACACAATGAGAAAATTATACTTCCTCCTGAGTTTATTGATGGTCAGCACTTTCAGCCAGCTTAAGGCAGATGAAGGCATGTGGCTGCCCTTGTTCGTCGATCGTTTGAATTATGTCGACATGCAGAAAATGGGACTGCGACTTACTGCAGAAGAAATTTACAGCATCAACCATTCGAGTTTGAAAGATGCCATTATCATTTTCGGCAGAGGCTGTACCGGTGAGATCGTTTCAAACCAGGGCCTGGTTTTTACGAATCACCACTGCGGATATGGCGCGATACAGTCGCACAGCAGTGTCGAACACGACTACCTCACCAATGGCTTCTGGGCAAGCCGCAAAGAAGAAGAACTTCCGAATGAAGGGCTTACTGCGACCTTCCTGGTCAGGATCGAAGATGTCAGCCAAAAGGTCCTGGGCGGCCTCGACAAGAACATGACAGAAGAGGAAAGGATGAAAAAAGTCCAGACCCTTGGCAAGCAGTTGGAGGATGATGCCATCAAAGACACAAAATACACTGCTTCAGTCAGAAATTTTTACAATGGAAACGAATACTATTTGTTTGTTTATGAAGTGTTTAAGGACGTCCGCCTGGTAGGAACCCCACCCAATTCCATCGGCAAATTCGGCGGTGATACTGACAACTGGATGTGGCCACGCCATACCGGCGACTTCTCCATTTTCCGCGTATATACCGCTCCTGATGGAAAACCTGCAGCTTATGCCAAAGAGAACATCCCACTGAAGCCCAAACATCATTTGCCCATTTCAATCAAAGGCGTGCAAAAAGGTGATTATACGATGATCATGGGTTATCCTGGTTCTACCAACCGTTATCTCTCTTCTTATGGTGTAAAAATGGCCATAGAAGAATCCAACCCCTCCATTGTTTCCGTCAGGGAAAAGAAATTGTCCATCCTGAAAGAAGACATGAATGCGAGTGATAAAGTTCGGATACAGTATTCCTCAAAATATGCCAGCATTGCCAATTACTGGAAATATTATATCGGCCAGACCCGTGGACTGAAGCGCCTGAAAGTTTTTGATGAAAAGAAGGCCCTGGAGGATCGTTTTGCAGAATGGGTAAACAAGGACAATACCCGCAAGGAAAAATATGGCAATGCAATTGGTGACATTCAGCAAGCCTTCGCGAAAATCACGCCCTACGCCAAAACCCGTGTTTACTATACCGAAGGGATATTGAGAGGTTCAGAAGCACTTGCTTATGCCAGAGGCTATGAAAATCTGCTTAAAGAACTCAAAGCCGACAAGCCAGATCAGGCCAAGATCGATGCCCAGGTTAAGACCCTGAAAGAGAGAATGGATGCCTTCTACAAAGACTTCAATCCTGCCACTGATCAGAAATTGCTCTCTGCTGTGATGAAAATGTTCGGTGATAACGTTGCCATCGAAAATCAACCTTCCCTTTTTATAGACCTCAACAAAAAGTACAAAGGCAATTTTGATGATTTTGCTGCAAGTGCCTTCAGTAAGTCCATATTCACCGACCGCAGCAAAACCGAGGCCTTTCTAAACAAGCCCAAAGCAAAAACACTGGAGAAAGATCCACTTTTCCTTTGTATGCAGAATTTCTACGAGAAGTACAATGCTATTGTTGAGAACGTTAGTCAGGCCAACAACCAGTTAACCCGCGGAAACCGCAACTTCCTTGCTGGTTTGCGTGAGATGATGCCGGAGAAGAAATTCTCTCCGGATGCCAACAGTACCATGCGTTTGACCTATGGACAGGTCCTTGACTACTATCCTGCAGATGCTGTTCATTATGACTTCACAACAACATTGAAAGGCATCATGGAAAAAGAAGACCCAAGGGTTGATGAATTTGTGGTTCCTGCGAAACTGAAAGAGCTTTACAAAGCCAAGGATTATGGTCAATATGGCCAGAACGGCGAACTCGTTACCTGCTTTCTGACCAATACCGACATCACCGGCGGAAATTCAGGAAGCCCTGTGTTAAATGCAAACGGAGAACTCATTGGTCTCGCTTTCGACGGCAACTGGGAAGCGATGAGCGGTGACATTGCATTTGAACCAGCACTTCAACGGACCATTGCTGTGGATGCCCGTTATGTACTTTTTGTCATCGACAAGTTTGCCGGTGCAAAAAACATCATTGCAGAGCTGGACATCAGGAAATAGAAACACCCACTCCCTAGGGAATTAGAAGAACTCCCTGAGCCTTTTGTATCCTTCAGCGCTGGCTTTCACCTTTTCGCCACATTTGAGGCTGATCAGGTGGGTATCTTTGCCATACAACTCAGAACCGGTAACCTGGGCGATGTTGATAATGAAAGAGCGGTGGATCCTGATGAAAGATTTCGGAGGAAGTTGTTGTTCAAAATATTTCATTGTCTTTTCCTTCAGATGCTGACCCAGTTCTGAGTGGATCATCACATAGTCATCCTGGGCTTCGATGTAAAAGATTTTTTCGACCGGGATGACTGTGATTTTAGATCCCAACCTGGTTACTACCCTTTCCAGCTCGGTTCCGGATGCATCAAGGTGTTCCTGCAAATGTGCAATCGGTGCAATTGCAGTTTTCGCCTGAATTTTCCCCAAGGCTTTTTCAAAAGCAGACAACAGTCTTTCCTTCGAAAAGGGTTTTAGCAGATAATCCACCGCATTTGCTTCGAAGGCCTTGATTGCGTAATGGTCATAGGCAGTAGTGAAAACTATGGCAGGTTTTTCTTCCAGGACATCGAGGAGTTCAAATCCGTCGATTTTGGGCATTTGGATGTCGAGAAAAACCAGGTCAGGCTTTATTTCCTGAATTGCTTTCAATGCTTCAAAGCCATTTTCACATTCAGTAAGAGAAACAATCTCCGGAATTCCATTCAGGTAACTCCTTACCAATGAGCGCGCAGGGGCCTCATCATCCACGATAATTATTTTCAACTCAGCCATGCTTGGGGATGTTTATTTCAACGATAAACAGATTATTTTCTTTGCGGGTACGCAAGAGATTTTGGGTACCATAAACAGTTTGCAGTCGTTTTGCGACATTGCGCAATCCGGTCCCTGTGCCTTTTTTAAAAGCAGCATCAGGGTCAAAGTCATTTTCTACGTAGATCTTCAGGTAATCCTGATCACAGCCTGCTTTGAGGATGAGACTGCTTAGCGTGGTATTTTCATAAACGCCAAATTTTACGGCATTTTCTATGATGGGTTGCAGAATCATGGAAGGCAAAGTCAATGACATACAGTTGTCCGAAACTTCCTTTTCAAACTTCAATTTCTTGCCAAACCTTACCTTTTCGATGTCGAGATACAACTGGATGTGATAAAGTTCCCTTTCGAGTGTGCTCATGGATTCATCAGGGAAATTGAGGGAATAGCGCATAAACTCGCTCAATTTGATGATCATTTCCTGGGCTTTCCCCGGATCGCTTAAGGTTAAGGAGCTGATAGAGTTCAGGCTGTTAAACAGGAAATGTGGCCTGATTTGCGAACGCAACAAGCTAAGTTCTGCCTCCCTGAGCTGACCGAAGATATGGGCTTCTCTTTCCTTTTGCTGCTGTAACTCTCTGTAATGCAATAAGAAATAAAACAAGACAACAGAGATGATATAATAAAACACCCCACTCGCCAGGCGGATGCTGTACGAATGATCCAGGAAGCGCAGATAGACCTGATCATTGGGAAAAAACTGCTTTAGGAGGAAAGTCCCCAGGCTCATCCAGATTACCAGTGTCAGTGTTATCCCACTGACATGCTGAACCAGCATCTCGCGAATACTACGGTGTAAACCTGAATAACGAACCATCATCCAAAGGCCACCACCCAGTCCGGCAAACAAGACATTGTAGACAAGGCTGTCAGTTGCCGCTTCAACAAGAGGAATAGAAAAGACCAGGAAAAGGAAGAGGCTGTGGATGACGATCATTGTCAACCACAGCAAAAGATAGAGCAGTGTCAGCTGCTTTTGAAGGATGCTCTCCATGCGATGCACTAATAGCTTTTCAGCTCACCCCCGCCAAAGAGAGCAATGCCTTTCACAATCAAAGTTTTATTAAGGTCGACAGGCATGGGAGGGCGTTTGTCGTTAAAGCCGCCAAAGATGCTGACTACTTCGAGTTTGACATTCCAGTCAGGAGGGACAATGAGGCTGGTACCCCCAAAGATACAGGCCATTTCGATGATGTTGCTTTCATTGGAAAGAGTTGCATGGTTGAGGTTGATTTTTGAACCTCCAAAGATGGCCGTTACTCTTCCGCCGCGGAAGTTCTGTGAATGGACAGACCGCTCAATCCCTCCGAAGACTGCGATGTCTTCCAGGAAATCTTCATTCGCAGCATTTTCTGAAAGCTGACGATGACGGTTGTAGCGTCGTGAACCAAAGATGAGAAAAACCCCTCCCATGATGAAGACAAAGGGCCAGAAGACATCACTCAAATCTAAGAAGAAGCCGAACCAGCGGGCCAGCAGAAAAAAGGTTCCTATGCCCATCAGCAATAGTCCGAACCAACGTTTGTGGTCGAAGAGATTCATCGCACCAATCACGATGATCACCATTTGCCATGAAAAGAAAATATGAAATGTCTCCCTTGAGATGATATCTGAATTCCGCAGCAGCAGCATGAAACCGAAGAAAAGTATCACCAGCCCGAAGACTGTTGACCTGCCCTGCTTACGAAAGGTTTTGGTATTGTTTTCTGCCAGATTGTCCATGATATGGTGGATTAAAAAATTAAACCTTGTTCCAATAATGAAGCAAAGATAGGACGATAAAGATAGTTAGAAAAAGAGGAAATCGGTAAAGGCGGGGTTATTGTCGGTAAAGGATACTGACTCAGGATTGTTTTGTCAGTACGACAGTGCCGTCACGATCAGGCAATAAGGTAATTGTAGCATTTTCCGTTGCCGTGAATTCATCCACAGCCTTGCGGATTCCTTCCCAATGGCAGTTGTAGTCGTGGATGAAGATGACACCGCCCGGACTTAAACGTGGGTAGAAAAATTCAAGCCCTGCTTTTGTCGGTTTGTAAAGATCAGCATCCATGCTGACAAAGGAAAAGCTCAAATTTTCGAGGCCTGTGCTTGTTTCAGGAAAGTGTCCCTGGTGGTAAAATATCTTGCCGGAATCCCCAAGTTTGGCTTTCACTTTCTGCAGGCTGGTATCCGCAAAGTTCTTGGTGGTATAGGCCGCTGCTTCTCCCTTTTCATCTATAAGGTCAGCTGCCGGAAATCCATTGAAAGTATCAAAGAGATGAAGCTCACGATCGGGGTCAAGAAAATGCAGTATTAAGGCCGTATCTCCTTTATAAACACCCAATTCCGCAAAAACACCCTTGACTTTCTTATTCCGTATCTTTTCTACCTGTAGCCACATGGCATAAAACCGCAGCTTGTCTTTGTATCCCCGGCGGGCTTTGTTCAGCCGCTTGTCGATCCGCCCTTTGCGAATGGCCTCTGCCCATTCCTCCGGACGGTAAAATCCTTCATGGAAAAGGCTCCACAGATATCTGATCAGATAAATCAGGAAAACCGCGGCAAGGATGATATTCAGATATAATACGGGTTTTGACATACAGTTGAATTCTGTTGCGAAGGTCGGGAAATAAGGGATTGAAAACAAATGAGCAGGCTTTATTCTCGTTGTCCGGGCCCGGACAATGAATAAAAATCGGGGCTACCCTCTTGACAAAACATGCTCCAAATTGTATGTTTGTAATTTATTTTAATTTAGTCCTAATTAATATAACATGAAAATACTACTTAACATCCTAAAGTGGACCGGATTCATCCTCTTGTTTTTTATGATTGGGTTTGCAAGTTTTGTACAGGCAGGCTGGAACAAAACATTTGAGGCCGACTTGCCCGACATTCATGCCAGCACAGACTCCTCGGTGATAAAGCATGGAGAATACCTGGTCTATGGGCCAGCACATTGCGCTGATTGTCATGTAGCTACGAGGGATTTGGCAAGGCTGGAAAGAGGTGAAAAAATTCCATTGACAGGTGGGCATATTTTCGATTTTCCGATAGGGCAGATCGTTTCCAGCAACCTTACGCCAGATCCTGAAAGCGGGATAGGAAAAATCACTGATGCCGAAATTGCCCGAACCTTACGCCACAACATTGGTCATGATGGTCGTGGCTTGCTGGGACTGATGGCATTCCAGCACATGAGCGAGGCAGATGTTGTTGCTGTAATTTCTTACCTCAGGAGCAGAGAAGCCATCAAAAGTGATCACAAACCAAGCTCCTGGAACTTTCTGGGCAGGGCAATCTGGGCAATGGGCATGATTCAACCGGAAGGCCCTTCCGAAGAGATCCCGAAATATGTATCTCCCGACACTACAGCGGATTATGGCAAATACCTGGCCAACAGCATTTCCAATTGCAAAGGCTGTCATACCAACCGTGACATGAAAACAGGCGCTTTCACAAGTCCTGTCTTTTCCGGTGGGTTTGTGATGCCATCTGAATTGCATCCGGGCCGGTCGTATGTGACACCCAACATCACCCCTGACCCCACGACCGGTTGGATGCGCAACTGGACAGAGCAAATGTTCATTGATCGTTTACACAAAGGAAGGGTTTATGATGACTCTCCGATGCCCTGGACTTCGTTCAAAAATTTCAGCGACAATGACCTGAAGGCCTTGTACCGCTACTTGTCGACCCTGCATCCCATTGCCCGGGACAATGGCCCGGCAGTGATAGAAAAACTGTGATTTCATTTGAATAAGTCAGCCGGCCCATGAAAATATTATCTTTGTCATCATGGGGCGTAAAACCATTTTTTACATCATTCTTTTTACCTCTTTATCGCTGACCGGTCTTATCAGCATTCAGCTCTATTGGGTGATGAATGCCATTCGTGTCAGGGAGGAGAATTTTGCCAGAAGTGTAACAGAGTCGATGTCGACCGTTATTTATAAGCTGGAGAAGCTGGAAGTTATCAATGAAATCCAGCGAACCATGTATGTCATGGAAGGCCGCGACCTGGTCAGTACCCTCGACACCTCCACCAAGCTTTATATCCCGGAACTGGAAAAGCTTTCCTCCAGAAATATTGCAGATAGCTTGTATTACAAAGACACCGCTGACTTCAAACTGCAATATCTGGAAGACATAGACAAAGCGGCTGTTTTCAATTACGACACTTCCTTCCTCTATGTCATCACCAAGCGGATGAAAAAGCTCAACTCACACATTTATGCACGGGCTTATTCAGAAGAACAGCAGACCTCCACGCAGATGGAGAACCGTCAGAAAAAAAGGGTGAAATCGCTGATCCGTCAAAAGTCATCCATGGTGAATGAAGTAATTGATGACATGTTCAACCCCGCCAAGCGGAAAGCCGTTGAACGCAGAATCAACTTCACCCTTGTCGATTCTCTCATCAAATCAGAACTGGAAAATCAGGGAATTAATACGGCCTATGAATTCGGCATCTACAGTCCGCGCAAAGGATTGATGGTGAAAGAAAAGACAGGGACCTTCACCAAAGAAAAGATCAGGAAATCCCATGCCTTTAACCTTTTTCCAAAGGAAGTTTTGCGGTATCCGGAATTCCTCATGGTTTATTTCCCCCATGAAAAAGGTTATTTGCTGACACAAATGCTGGGGATCCTGGCCATCTCTGCTGTGCTGATATTCTCTGTCATCGCCTTGTTCTCCTACATCATCTTTACCATCCTGAAACAAAAGAAACTCTCTGAGATGAAGAACGACTTCATCAACAACATGACCCACGAATTCAAGACACCGATTGCCACCGTTTCCCTGGCTTGTGAAGCACTGGCTGACAAGGATGTAGCGGCTTCCAGGGAAATGTTTCAGAATTACATCCACATCATCAGTGAAGAAAATCACCGACTGGGTTCAATGGCAGAGCGGATTCTGCAAACCGCCGTATTGGAAAAAGGTGAGGTGAAACTAAAGAATGAAAGCGTCAACATCCATCTCATCCTGGAAGATGTCATTAAAAATATCCTCATCCAGGTTGAAGCGAAATCAGGTCAGATCAATACCCTTCTTCAAGCAGAAAACACAGTCATCAGGGCAGACCGTGTGCACATCACCAACGTGCTTTTCAACCTGATGGACAATGCCAATAAATATTCCCAGGGGAAGCCCATGATCAGCATTTCAACCCGCAATGTCGCAAATGGTATCGAAATTTCCGTCAGGGATACGGGCATCGGCATCAGCAAAGCCAACCAGAAACGCATTTTTGAAAAGCTCTTCCGGGTTTCGACAGGCAATGTGCATGATGTGAAAGGCTTTGGACTGGGATTAAGCTATGTCAGGTTCATCATTGAACGGCATGGTGGTACAGTAAGCGTGGACAGTGAAGTTGGCAAAGGCAGCTGTTTTACAGTTTATCTGCCTTTTCAGATGAATCAGAAATTCCAGGACAGGAGTTCACGCAATGATAGTTTCTTAAAACACTTATTTCCATGGAAAAACTAAGAGTCCTTCTGGCAGAAGATGACAAAAATCTGGGTCTGATTTTACAATCTTATCTGAACGCCAAAGGCTATAATACACACTTGACTGTCAATGGATTGGAAGCATTTGAGGCTTACAAAACGGAGCGTTTCGACTTTTGTATTTTTGATGTGATGATGCCCGTCAAAGATGGTTTTACCCTGGCCCGTGAGGTGCGGGCTCTGAATAAGAAAATGCCGATCTTATTTCTCACTGCCAAGACATTGCAGGAAGATGTTTTACAAGGGTTTAAGTCGGGTGGTGATGATTACATTACCAAGCCCTTCAGTATGGAAGAATTGCTGGCGCGCATGCAGGCCATTCTTCGCCGCAGTGGGGTAAACCTTGAAGTAAACCCCCAGGCTAAACTTTTCCGTCTCGGAAAATATACCTTCGATTATCACCGGCAGGTTCTTGCCGCAGGTACTGATGAACAGAAACTTACATCGAAGGAGGCAGAACTCCTGAAATTGCTTTGCGAACACAACAACGAGGTATTGGATCGCAAAGATGCCTTAAATAAAATCTGGCATGACGACAGTTATTTCAATGCCCGCAGCATGGACGTCTACATCGTAAAGCTCAGGAAACTGCTGAAGGACGACCCGGAGATTGAACTTATCAATGTGCATGGTGTTGGCTTCAAGCTCATCACCCGGAACTAATTCTATTCTACATACAAGACCAGGCCTTTGAGGTATTCTCCTTCCGGGTGGAATAGGTTTACTGCATGGTCTGAGGGTTGAGAAAGATAGTGCAGGATTTTGACCGGCCTGCGGGCATCGATGGCAGCCGCCATTACGGCACTCTGAAAAGCTTGTTTATCAACTGCCTGCGAACAGGAGAAGGTAAATAATAGCCCTCCGGTGGCAATGTTTTTCAAGGCCAGGTAATTGATGTTCCTGTATCCTTTTACAGCTTGTGACCGCATGTTGTGCTGTTTGGCAAATGCCGGGGGGTCGAGGACAATAATGTCATAGGGTTCAGGCAGCTTATCCAGGAAATTCTGGGCATCCGAGACAAAGCCTTTGTAGCGTTCATCCTTGAAACCATTGAGTTCCACATTGCGATCCGTAAGCTCAATGGCTTTCCTGGAACTGTCGATGGCATGTGCCAGGGCTGCCCCTGCTTTCAGTGCGTTGAGCGCAAAGCCTCCTGAATAACAAAAAACATCGGCTACTTTTTTACCCGGGGCATAGCGGCTTATGAGGGCACGGTTTTCACGCTGGTCGAGGAAAAACCCTGTTTTCTGTCCCTGAATGATGTCCAAAGCATAAAAAAGCCCATTTTCACAGATCTTTTCCGGGAGGAAATCGCCCAGAATAAAGCCATCAAAGGCTTCAAAATTCGCCATTCTCGACAAAGTATCCGCACTCTTGCTATAAACAGATTTCAAGGCATCACCATAAATCCGTTGCAGGGCTTTCGTGATCGAGGCCTGGGCAAGAAACATTCCGACCGTATGGCTTTGAATAACACACAATCCATTCAGAAAATCGATGATGAGTCCGGGTAGCAGATCCCCTTCACCAAACACCAGGCGGTAGGCCGTAGTATCAGGATTTTCGGTTAGTCCCTGGCGTTGCCTGAAAGTATATGCCCTTTGGACCTTTTCAAACCAGAAATCATCATCGATCTCAGTTTGGGTAAAGGAAATTGCTTTAACAGCAATAGAACCCGCCAGTGCATGGCCTGTTGCGAGGTATTTTTTATCATGGCTGAACACCTCAACAATGTCGCCTTCCTCAATTTTGCCGGAAGAGCCGGCGATAGCCCCGGAGAAGATCCAGGGATGAAAACGTTTCAGGGGCTCTTCTTTGCCGGGTTTTAAAGTAATACGGGGATATGCCATAATCAGAATAAAGATAAAATATGAAGATGGGATTATCCCATCAATTCAGCCTTGTAGCCGGCTTTCTGAAGTAATGCAATGACAGTATCGGCCTGCACAGCTTCGCCCTCCACGGTGAGCATACGTTCAGGATCAAAAATATCGATCCGCCATTCAGAAATTGTAGGTTCATTGTCGAGAAAAGGAGTGATGGCAGCTTTGCAGCCATTGCACTTTACATTGGTTTTAAATTTCAGGCTAAGCATATTGTGGGTTTTAAAGTTTTATTGTTCTGAGGCGCAAGCTGTTACTCACCACGGAAACCGAACTGAGTGCCATGGCAGCTGCTGCAATCATGGGGTCGAGCAGCAGGCCCGTAAAGGGATATAACAAACCAGCTGCCAAAGGTATAGAGATCGTGTTATAAAAGAAGGCCCAAAAGAGATTTTGACGTATCGTTTTCATTGTTTTCCGCGAAAGATTCAATGCTTTCATCACATGCAGGAGGTCAGACTGCACCAGGGTAATCTGGGCTGTTTCCATGGCAATGTCTGTCCCTTTTCCCATGGCAATGCCGACATCTGCGAGGGCGAGGGCTGCGGCGTCGTTGATGCCGTCGCCGACCATGGCTACAACACGACCTTGTGACTGCAATTCACTGATGAAGGTGCCTTTTTCCCGTGGCAGACATGCTGCTTTGACATGTGTTATCCCGCATTCTAAGGCAATGACATCGGCAACTTCCTGGCGGTCGCCACTCAACATATAAACGGCGATACCGGCTTGTTGCATTAGTTTTACAGCCTCAGCAGAGCCCGGTTTCAGGGGATCGCTGAATTCAAGCAAGGCCAGTAACTCCTTGTTCCTGCCGAACAGAATCAGGCTGGAAACGGATTTTATGTAAGCCTGGATGTCAGGAGAAACACCCATCATTTCCTCAGCCATTGCCATACTTCCTGCCCAAAACACGTCCTCCTTATACAATGCTTTCACACCTTTTCCGGCCAGGCTTTCAAATCCGCTGAGGGCAATATTCTCAGGCTTTTCTTTTTCCAGGGCATCGCATACCGCTGCTGCAAGGGGATGTTCGCTTTGTTTTTCAATTGCAAAAAGAAGGTTGCGATTCAAAACCAGGTCATGGTCTGAAAAAAAATGAAGGTTCGACAGTAGCGGTTTCCCTTCTGTCAAAGTACCCGTTTTGTCGAGGACCACAGTATCTACTTTGGCCGCCTTTTCGAGGCTTTCGGCATCGCGGACCAAAATTCCGTTGGCGGCTCCTTTTCCGATTCCCACCATGAGGGCCGTCGGTGTGGCGAGTCCAAGGGCACAGGGGCAGGCAATGATCAGGACAGAAACGAGGCTAAGAAATGCTTCAGTGAGGTGTTCTTTTCCGCCAAACAGTATCCAGCCAAGAAAAGTCATTAACGCAATGACCAATACCACTGGAACAAAAATACCGGCGATGCGATCCGCCATTTTCTGCAATGGTGCTTTGCTCCCCTGAGCCTGTTGCACCATGGTGATGATCTGGCCCAGCAAAGTCTCACTTCCCCGTTTTTTCACCCTGATTACCAGGCTCCCGCCCTGGTTCAGTGTCCCTGCAAAGACCATCGAGCCACTGTGTTTTTCCAGGGGTAGCGATTCTCCGTTGATCGGGCTTTCATCTACCCAGGAATTCCCTGATTCGACGACACCATCGACCGGGACTTTGTCCCCGGGTTTGATTCTGATCCGCTCATCCGGGAGCAGGGATTCAATCCCCACCACTTCTTCTGCATCACCTGCAAGCAAACGGATGGCTGTTTTGGGCTGTATTCCGATTAGCTTTTTCAGGGCAGAGCCAGTTCGGGATTTTGCTCTTTCCTCAAGCAGACGGCCAAACAGGATAAAGGTCACGATCATGGCTGCCGACTCAAAATAAATGGGAGCTTGCAGTCCGCTACCAGTCCATACCGCCGGAAAAAAAACACTGAAGGTGCTCACCAGGAAGGCGATGCCCGTACTCAGGGCGACAAGGGCATCCATATTAGCCTGGAAATGTTTTGCCTGCCGAAAAGCTATGACAAAAAACTGTTTCCCGAAAACAAATAGCACCAGGGCTGTGAGCACCATGGAAAAATAATGTTGGGCAGGAAATGTATGGTGGAAGAACATGCCGAAGACAAATACCGGCAGGCTGAGCAAGGCAGCCCCCAGGGTATTCCTTTTCAGTTCCTGATAATGATGCAGGCGATACTCCTCAGCCAGTTCCCTTTCCCTGCCCGGGGCGAGAATCAGGTCATACCCAATGCTTTGCAGGGCTTGTTGAAACTTTTCAGGTCCGGTAATTTCCGGGACATAGGAGACCAATACCTCCTGGCTGGCATAATTCACTGTTGCCGTTTTTACGCCCGGAGCTGATTGAATCATAGAAGCGACACTCTGGGCGCAGGCCGCGCATGACATCCCGGTGACCGGAAAGGCTGCGTCTATTTGTGATCCGGCCATGTGTTGTAGGGATTTACGACCAGGTTTGAATTTGTATATTTTTTCTGATAGGTAACTTCCTCACCAACCCAATCAGGTTTTTCGAAAAATTCTCCCTCCTCTTTCAATTCGATTTCTGCCACCACCAGACCGGCATTGTCGGCCTGGAATTCGTCCACCTCCCAGGTATGTGCACCACAGGGGATTTTGTAGCGCAACTTCCTGATTAGAGGCTTATGACACAGTTTTTCAAGGATTTCCAGAGCCTCCTCCGCAGGGATCAGGTATTCATATTCCGCCCTTGCGATCCCTTCCGACATGCCTTTGATGGTGATCACGCCTTTCTCGCCTTCCATCCTGACACGCACAATGCGCTCATGATCCAGGTTGAGGTAACCCTGTATATACTGAAGAGATTCGCCCTGCATCCTGTACTTGTCGGAAAGCAGGAGGAATTTCCTTTCTATTTCTTTTCCCATTGTAACAAAAGTTAATGTTTGAACCACCGGATTCCCGGCATTACATTTTTCCCTTCTTACAAAGATAAGGATAAGTCCTGCCCTTTTTTCGAATAATAATACGGGGGGTATGTAGCAGCGATGCTAAGCCTAATCCCTGGCAATCACCAGGTAGTAGTTCTTCTTTCCCTTTTGCACGAGGATATATTTGTCGCGGATCAGCATGTCATTGGTGACATTCTGGCTGTCGTCAGCTTTGGCTTTGTTGAGTAGAACACCGCCGTCCTTGAGCATCCGCCTGGCTTCGCCACGTGAGGCAAAAATCTGGGTTTTGTCGGCTAGGAATTCCGCCATTGGGATACCTGCTATGAGTTCTTCTTTGGAGATTTCACTCTGAGGAACGCCCTCGAAGACGCTCAGGAACATGTCTTCAGAGATGCTTTTCAGGCTTTCCGTAGTTCCTTTTCCGAACAGAATCTGGGAAGCCTCCACAGCCATTTCATAATCCTCCTGAGAATGCACCCTGATGGTGATGTCTTTTGCCAGTTCTTTCTGCAATACCCTGAGGTGGGGAGCAACTTCATGCTCCTTTTCGAGAATTTCAATTTCATCCCTGCTCAAGAGGGTAAAAATGCGGATGTATTTTTTGGCATCCTCATCAGAGACATTGAGCCAGAATTGGTAAAAAGTATAGGGTGAAGTCCTGGCAGGATCCAGCCAGACATTGCCTTGTTCGGTTTTGCCAAACTTCCCGCCATCGGCTTTGGTGATGAGCGGACAGGTTAAGGCATAAGCTTCGCCCCCTGTTTTGCGGCGGATCAGTTCAGTTCCGGTGACGATGTTGCCCCATTGGTCAGAGCCTCCCATTTGCAGGCGGCAATTCATTGTGGAATAGAGGTGAAGAAAGTCGTAGCCCTGCACCAGCTGATAGGTGAATTCGGTGAAAGAGATCCCTGTTTCCAGCCTTTTCTGAACACTATCCTTGGCCATCATGTAATTCACTGAGAGGTGTTTCCCGATATCCCGCAGAAAACCAAGGAAGCTAAACTCCTTCATCCAGTCATAATTATTGACGATTTCGGCTTTGTTGACAACCCCTTCATGAAAATCGAGGAATTTCAGCAACTGCTTTTTCAGACAGCTTTCGTTATGACGTAAAACGGTTTCATCCAATAAGTTACGTTCTTCTGACTTCCCGGACGGATCACCAATCATGCCGGTGGCGCCGCCGACCAGGGCGATGGGTTTGTGACCGGACAGCTGGAAGTGTTTGAGCATCATCACAGAGACCAGGTGGCCGATGTGGAGAGAGTCGGCTGTCGGGTCGATCCCGACATAAGCAGCACCCATGCCTGTCGATAAATATGCTTCAGTGCCAGGGGTTATATCGTGGATCATGCCACGCCAACGCAGTTCTTCAACAAAATTCATAGTATAAAATTTCGGCAAAGATAAGCGGAATTCGAAAGAAGTGCCACATCTGCCTCAGCAGGAAAGGAAGGCCGGTGTTTAGTGGAATTTCTTTTACGCTATCTTTGCATAAATGACCACACTATGTATCTGATCACAGGGGCAACCGGCTTTCTCGGACCACACATCCTCCTCGAACTTCTGAAAAGGGGAGAGCAGGTGAGGGCTTTGCGGCGCAGTGACTCTTCCCTGCTTACGGTACAGCATGTCTTTCGCGGCCATCAGCAGGAAAAACTCCTGGCAGGAATTGAATGGGTGGAGGGCGATGTCCTGGATCCCGCTTCCTTACTCGATGCCATGCAAGGTATAAACAAGGTGATTCATGCCGCCGGATTGGTTTCTTTCGATTCCCGGGATCGTCAGGCCTTGTTCGACATTAACATGGAAGGTACTGCCAATATGGTGAATGCTGCTTTGCTGGCCGGCGTACAAAAATTTCTGTACGTTAGCTCTGTCGCCGCCATCGGGGGAAGTACCGACAAGGTCATGGATGAAAAAACCAGTTGGAAGGACAGCCCCCTGAACTCAGTGTATGGCAACAGCAAATATGCCGGAGAAAGAGAAGTCTGGCGTGGCATGGAAGAAGGCCTTCAGGTTGTTGTTGTTGAACCTGCGATATTCCTGGGTTGTGGCTCCCCGGAAAAAGGAGGCTCAGGAATCTACAGGGTCGTCAAAAACGGACTTCGTTTTTACCCAGGAGGCAGCCACGGATATGTTGATACCCGGGATGTTGCAAAGGCCTGTGTTATCCTGACAGAAAGTGAACGGGCCAATGAACGTTTTGTCCTTTCCGTGGCCAACAAACCCCACAGAGAGGTGATGGGTATGATTGCCAAGGAACTGGGGATTAAGGGGCCGACACTTTTGTCAAAACCCTGGATGCTCAGCTTTTTCTGGCGTTGGGAATGGCTTGCATCGCGATTGATGCACAGAAAGCCATTCATAACCAAAGAGTTGTCGAATACCAGCCAGGCCAATATGCTGTATTCCGGAGAAAAAATGTTGGGAATCGCCGGATTTGCCTACACACCACTAGAAGTAACCATCAAGGACATGGTGGCAAGTTGTCAGCAATAACAAGCCCCGGGACAGAGAAGATCCGCAAACCACCTTACCGGAAAGTAAAATTCACTGCGTTCAGGAATTCCTGAGGCCTTGGAAACGCTTGCTGAAAAACAATCCGACAACCAATAGCAGCGCACTGATTGCCAGGGCTTCACGGCCGAGAAAATCGCCGTGTTCGGTATAAAACGTAAGCTTGTCGTTCGCATTTAGAGATCCGCCGATGACAGCTGCTTCCCAGTATTTTGTCTCCTGACTCATTTCTCCTCTTTGATTGACAAAACAGGAAATGCCTGTATTGGCTGCACGGGCTATACATCGCCTGGTTTCGATGGCCCTGAGGGAGGCAAAACCCAAATGCTGCCGATGGCCTGCAGTATTACCCCACCAGCCATCATTGGTGATGATGAACATCAGCTTTGCGCCATTTTTCACGAAGCCTGAAAAGAACTCCCCATAGACTGACTCATAACAAATGGCAGCAGCCGTGGTGATGCGTTTTTTATCCTGATCGAAGGCAGTACGTTCTTTGCTGATCCCCAGGCTTCCGATGGTTCCACCAAGATCCAGTGCATATTTTTCCAGGAACTTCAGGTATTTCGGGAAAGGCATGCGTTCGACGCCGACTACCAGCTTCGACTTGTGGTACATCTGATAACGCCCTTCACTATTCATAAATAATGCGCTGTTATAGGCATCATACCAGGAATTCATGCGCTTCGACCACCTTGCTGTCTCAGAAATGAGACTGGGATCCATAAACCGCAAATAGGTCGAAGCCCCTACAACCAAAGCGGTTTTAGGCCAGGACTGAAGAGAATCGCGCAAGGCATACATCGTAAGCGAAGAGGCAGGTGCATTTTCCCAGATGTCCTCCTGGATGGCAGATTCAGGGGCAATCAGGAAATCTGTCGTTGTATCGAGTTTTTGGCGGGCAAGTTTAAAAATCTTACGCAATACCTCATCCGGGGCAAGACTGTATTGTTCACTATACGGATCGATGTTGGGCTGGACGACCACCACCTTCACAGGGGATGATTTTTCTTCATATTGAAAAAACATCACATAAGAGAAAATGAGTGGCAGGAAAAATACCAATAGGCCGGCCCCTGCAGGAATTGCCACCTTCTTCATCGCCAGTGGTTTTACAAGGAAATGGGTCAGCGCATTGTAAAAAAGTATGTTTACTGCAAAGATCCAAAGCGCCCCTCCGAATATCCCCGTATATTCATACCACTGTATCCAGCGCGGGTAATTCTCAAAAACATTGCCGAGGTTGAGCCATGACCAGGTCAGATCCCAGCGCATGTGCAGATATTCAAAGCTGATCCAGAAAAGCGCAAGCATGAAGTGTGCACTTCCTGCACCCATCGTCCTTTTCTTGATCCAATGATAGAACATAAAAGTGAGGCTCATAAACAGGCTGTTAAAAAATACAGCCATACTCACACCAAATCCGCTGGAGTTATAGATCCACCAGGTTGTCAGCACATTCCAAAGGAAAAAACCCGGAAAGCTCAGGATCAGTGCATGGTAAATATGAAAATCCTTCTTCCTGCGCTGAAGCTCATCTTCCAGGTACAACAAGGGGATGAAAGCAAAAAAGATGAAGCCGGGAAAGCCACGCATGGGCCATGACATGGCAAAGAGCAATCCCGACAAAAGCGACAAAAGCAGCAGTGTTGATTTCTTCATAGAACAAGCTATTGCAATAACATATAATCCTGGTAAGGATAACGCTTCTCGACAATTTTCTTTACTTCATCAAACAAGGTGAGGCGGAGCTCTTCCACATTTTCTTTCTCAGTGGCCGAGATAAACAAGGTAGGCACATTGATCTTCGCCATCCAGCTCTTTTTCAGGTCGTCCAGTGTAAAATTCCACTTGGTAACAGGGGTAAGGTCATCCTCTTCTTTCTCGATGAAAGTGTAAGCATCAATTTTGTTGAAGATGTAGATCATGGGTTTGTCGACCACCCCGATTTCGAGCAAGGTTTCCTTTACCACTTTGATATGATCCTCAAAATCAGGATGTGCGATATCGACAACATGAAGAATGATGTCGGCTTCCCTGACTTCATCCAGGGTAGATTTGAAAGATTCTATCAGCGTATGTGGCAGTTTTCGTATAAAACCAACTGTGTCTGTCAGGAGGAAAGGCAGGTTCCCAATGACTACCTTCCTGACCGTGGTATCCAATGTGGCAAAAAGCTTATTTTCTGCGAAAACATCGGATTTGGCAAGCAGGTTCATGAGGGTTGATTTCCCGACATTGGTATAACCTACGAGCGCCACCCTCACCATGCCTTTGCGGTTCTGGCGCATGGTAGCTTTCTGTTTATCAATGTCTTTGAGCTTTTCCTTGAGCAGTGAAATTTTGTTGCGGATGATACGGCGGTCGGTTTCAATTTCCGTTTCCCCCGGTCCTTTCATCCCGATTCCTCCCTGTTGCTTCTCGAGGTGAGTCCACATGCGCGTTAACCGGGGCAGGAGGTATTCGTATTGGGCCAGTTCCACCTGTACCCTGGCATGCGCTGTTCTGGCTCTGCGGGCGAAGATGTCGAGGATGAGGTTGTTGCGGTCGAGGATTTTACACCCCAGGGCCTTTTCAATGTTGCGAATCTGAGAAGGAGATAGTTCTTCATCAAAAATCACCATACTGATCTTTTCCATCTTGACATATTCCATGATCTCCTGTAGCTTTCCGGAGCCAACACAGGTCTTGGGGTCAGGGTATTCCAGGCGTTGCACAAAGCGTTTACGGCTGGTGCCGCCGGCAGTGTCGACCAGGAAATCAAGTTCATCAAGGTATTCCCTGACTTTTTCTTCAGTTTGCTTTGGAGTGATGATGCCAACCAGTACTGCGGTTTCACCAATTGTTGCGGTTTCTATCATAAGTAATATAAGCCTGCAAAAATAAGGCTTTTATCCCATCTTTTCAGCTTTGCTTAAGCATGCAGGATTCGCAGGCAGCTTAAAATGAAAACTGCAATGGAATTCAGCAATACCCGCCAGGGAATGAAAAAATCTTTACAACAAAAAAAATAGCCCTGCCACTAAAATAGTGACAGGGCTTACCCTAATTAATCATACCACAACTAAGGGCGGATCAATTTTTTGGCGATGGCCTGACCATTCCCGGCTATGAGTCGGAGCTGATACAAACCCGGGCTGACAGATTGTAAAGAAAGTTGTTCTGTGTTTTTCCCGGGAACCATCTCAATGTTTTTCTCCATCACGACATTGCCCAGCATGTCAATCAATTGCATGCTTCCTTTTTCAACTGAAGTTGCCGTATAGACCACGCGGCAGTCCTGAACGACAGGATTGGGTGTGATCTCCAGTGTCATATCCTGTTGCAGGAGGTTTGTAATACCTACCCCGGAACCGGCAGTGGCTGTAAACTTGCCAATCATGCCCATACTTTCGTGGGGCGTACATACATAATTGTAAACACCGGGCTGCAATACCTTGTAGTCAAACTTAGGGCTTCCGCTGGAGATGAGCGCATCCCAGGCAGGAGCATTCGCAGGAATGACACTGGAAGTTGCTGTATGTGTTCCTGATGTCCTCACCCACTCAATGGTATCACCAACGATGACGCCTGTAAGGTCGGCCGGTGTAAACTCAAAATTTGAAACCGCAATCGTATGTTTCACAGCAGCAAGGGTGCTTTTGATGTGGGGAATTGAGATGCTGACATCAGCAAGGGCGATGGCATTTTTGTCAGCAATACCACTATTCGCATCAGGAATAAAATCAATATTTCTGCCTGTTGGCACTCCCTCTTTTAACCTGGCTTGAATACGGATCATGTGACTTCCCGCTTCAAGTTTCATCGGGTCAAGGCTAAACCATGAAATGCGCAACTCACCGTTTTTGGCAGTAAATTCAGTAAAGCCCCCTGATACAGCAGGTTCAACAGATTCTATCGTAAGGTCTTCCTCAGGATATTGCAGGATCAGCGATATCGCGCCAACTTCAGCCTCCTGATTAATAAGCAACGGAATGAGGAGAGATTGTCCGGGCCTGGCAAAGACAGTCTTCTGGTTTGCAAGGCTGAGTGAAGGCTCAACTTTCGCGATTGATGGATTATATGAACCATTGATATCACCAAAACAACAGGCTTTAAAATTACTTGTGAAGCTGGTATTTCCGGCCAGGACGACTTGCGGTGATTCAATATACCAGTCACCTGCCGCAAAAGAAGTTACCACGCCGGCAAAACGTTTTGAAATCAACAGCCCATCCAGTGAATTGACTGTCAGATTGCTATTCACATCCCCAACAAGTAAAGGAACACCGGTGAGGATGACAGAATTCACAAAATGCCGCAAAGCTGCAAGGGCATCAAAAGAGTTTGCACCACCCCAGGGTACGCCCGGAATCGCCTTCAAAGTGTAAGTCCCGTTTGGAATCAGGGCAAAGGAATATGCTCCGGCAGCAGAGGTTGTGGTGGTGGCAACAATGCTTCCACTTCCATCTTTTAATTGAATTGTTGAATTTGGAATTCCCGTCGAGCTCAGGTTGAAGTATTTAAAAGTCCCACTCAATGCATTCCCTACAGGAAGCGGGTTGACAACATTAAAACTGCCGATCATCCCAAAGGCTTCGTGGGGCGTACATACATAATTATAAGTCCCTGTCACAGAAGGAATGTACAGATAAACTCCCCCACTCGTGATCACCTGATCCCATGCTGCTGCACCGGCGGGTATGGTTGATGAAGTTGTCGTATGAAATCCTGAAACCCCCTGCCATTTGATGGTATCACCAATAATGAAGGAAGAAATATTCTGCGGTGTAAAACTAAAATTTGATACCTGCACAACATGAATGGTCGCATGGGCTACAGCCTGAAACAAGAGCAAGCTAATAACTGCTGCGATGAATTGTATCTTTAAAAATCTTTTCATGACAAAAGTAGGGTTGTTGAATATTGTTATGTTTATTTAGACTAATTCTAAACAAATATACAACAACCTAATTGGCCTTGTCAAGTTTTTGGCTATTATTTTTATTTCGATTATGTAATGTACTGCATATCTGGCGTATAGACAACGCCCATTGCTCGCTTTTCAGATAACATTGTCCTCAAACTACTTTGCCATCATTCCGCTTTTCCTGCAAATTCGAGTTTTATGTTTAAGATTTCAGGCCTGTTTCCTGAACGCAGGGGTGGTCCCCAGGTTCCTACGCCATTAGAGACATAGAAATGGGTATTCTCAATCTGACGATATCCGCTACTCAGCTGATAGATGGCTTGTGTGACATAATTCAGCGGCCATAGCTGTCCGTGGTGCGTATGCCCGGACAGCTGGAAATCGACACCCGCCTCCACGGCTTTTTCGAGATTGAAGGGCTGGTGATCCATCAGAATGATAGGAGCACGCTGGTCAAGACCGGCGAGCAATTCCTGCAGTGTCTTCCTTTGTTTACCGCTGAATCGATTCTTGTCACGATCCTCACGTCCGGCTAAGGCAATGTGCCCATAGATTAAAACGCTGGTATCCCGCAATACTTTGATGCCATGTTCCTCCAGGTATTTCACCGCAGCTTCGACGCCGCCGATGTACTCATGATTCCCTGTGATGGCATAGACACCAAGCGGTGCATCCAATTCCCGCAACTCTTCGCCCAGGTTCTCGCGGATTACCGGTGCCAGGTCTTCATCGACAACATCGCCGGCCAGCAGGATTATGTCCGGCTTCAGGCCATTCAGGCGAAGCACTAGCTCCTTTAACCTGGTTTTCCCGATTATCGTCCCTAGGTGAATGTCAGATACTGCAGCGATGTGCAATTGTTTCCGATCTCCTGCCGCTTTGTTGATCTTCATCACGACATCTCTGGTTACAGGGTGACGTGCATTGTAGTATGAACCAGTCAGGACCAGCACTAGCGAACCCAATACCCCATAAAACAGAAAGAGTTTAAGCTTAGACCACAGCAGCAGATCATGACGAGGCAAAAACGGGAATGCATAATCGGCCAGACGTACGATGTCACTGACAAGCATAAAAAGACACAAATAAATGAACGCTCCCAACCAGAATGACCCAATCCAGGTAAGTCCATCACTTAGCCAGCCACTCGAATAGCGCTCCAGAAAACGTGCTACCACATAGGAGGCTGTGAGGCTGAAAAATAAAAATGTGTACCAGGGTCGTATCCATGCCTGAGCCGCTAAGGCCTGGTAACCACGAATATAGATATAGGTACTGAGCAAACCATAGATACTCAGGACTATGGTAAAAAAGACGAAAAAGGCGTAAGTTTTCAAATTTTGTGTATTTTCGGCAAATAAGAAGCTAAACAGCGGTAAGGATAAAGAGTTCAAAATTAAAATTTCTCCCCATGAAAAAGATCAGTCACATGCAATATCTCTCATTGCTTTGGATCGCACGTATCCTGGGAGTGTTCTATGCCACGCTCCTTGGCCTGTTCTCCCTTGATTCCATTCAATCGGATGTCGCTTTCTGGGACAATTTTGGTTCCTTGCTGCTTCACCTTATTCCCTTCATATTCATTGTCCTGCTGCTGGTATTGGGCTGGCACCGGGTCATCCTAACAGGGATCGGATTCATCGTCATAAGCCTGGCCTTCCTGTATTTCTTTCCGGAAACCAAGCTGATCAACAAGCTCATTGCCATCGGCCCGGGAATCCTGAACGGCCTGCTATTTATTGTTATCCATTTTATCAAACCAGAAACAATAGCGCCCAGCCCTCATGAAAAAGCCACAGCAACGGAAAGGAAAAAGTGATGCGCCTTCGCTAAGTGGTAACAACTTCATTAACAGAAGGCTACCCTATTTCCTCATCGGTATTTTTGCTTTTCTCCTTTACGGGAATACCTTGTCGTTCGACTATGCCCTCGACGACCTGTATGCCATCACCGGCAATACCTATACCCAAAAAGGCCTGGCAGGGATTCCGGATCTCTTCTCGCATCATTTTTTTGCCGGTTACCTGAAAGATGAGCAGGTGCTCCTGGCCGGGGGTCGGTATCGTCCGCTTTCTCTGGCGAGCTTTGCTATTGAATATGAACTCTTTCACAACAAACCTGCTGCGGGGCATTTTTTCAATGTTTTGTTTTATGCATTAAGCGGGATGTTGCTTTTTTCTTTGTTGAAAAAATTTGCGGGGGCCTTGCCCAGGGATCGTTCCTGGCCTGCCTCCCTGCCTTTCCTGGTTAGCCTGTTGTTTATGGCTCACCCGGTGCACACCGAAGTCGTTGCCAACATCAAAGGCAGGGATGAAATTTATGCCCTCCTTGGCGCCCTTGGGGCACTGTGGTTTGCCATCCGCTACCTTGAGCGGCCGGGCTTTTTACCCTTACTTTTTGTCTTTCTTTGCTTCTTCCTGGCCTTACTTTCGAAGGAGAATGCAATCCTGTGGCTGGTGTTGTTACCCCTGACCTTGTGGTTTTTTAGTGAAGCCAACGTCAAGGTGCTTTTCCGTGTTTTTATCCCGATGGCTGCTGCTGCCGCCTTATTCTTGCTGATCAGGGCACTCGTCCTCTGGAATATCCAAAGCATCCCTTCTGCTGAACTCCTCGACAATCCCTTTGTTGATGCCACTTTTTCGCAAAAAATTGCGACCATACTATATACGCTGGGGTATTACCTCAAGCTTTTGTTTTATCCTCATCCCCTGACATGGGATTATTATCCTTATCACATCCGTTTGTATACATTTCTCGACAAACCGGTCTGGACAACGATTCTGGTTTATTTCGTTCTGGTTTTGCTTGCACTATGGGGTTTGCGCAACAAAAAAGTATATTCCTTCGGGATACTCTTTTTTCTGATCGGGCTGTCTCTGGCGACAAACTTCCTCTTTCCGATTGGGACCTTCATGGCTGAACGCTTTTTGTATCTGCCTTCCCTCGGCTTCGCCATAGTCCTTGGCTGGCTGATCACAACCCGGCTTCCGGTAATCTTTACGAAACCCGGCCTCGGTCAGAAGTTTGCTACAGGGCTCTTTGTTGTGATCCTCCTTATGTTTACCATAAAAACCATTGCACGCAATGCCGCCTGGAAAGATGACTACAGCCTGTATACCACCGATGTGGAAACATCTGCCAACAGTGCCAAGGGCAATAACATTGCAGGACAATGGTTTGCCTACCGTGCCAACCAGCCTGTCTATGCTGCTGAAAAAGAAGTATATTTTGAGAAAGCACTCATCCACCTGAGGAAAGCAGTGATCATCCATCCCAAGTACCAGGATGCCCTTTTCAACCTTGGAAACCTCTATTACGACTACAAGAAAGATACTGACTCTACGCTTTATTGCTATTTGCGCATCCTGAAAATGAACCCTGAAGAAAACAATGTTTTCCGTAACCTCAACCTGATTCTTCCCTCCCTTTCCGACAAAACTTTAGCAAAAAAATATTGGGAAGAAATCCTTGTTCTCAACCCGGCCCGCTTCGAAACGAATTACAACCTGGCTTTGCTTTATGCTCAGACAGACATCAGCAAAGCCATTGTGTTTATGCAAAAGGCCTCTTTGAAGCAAGCAGAAAATCCTGACGTACTGAAGTTTCTGGGTGATGGGGCCTACATCATGAAAGATTACACAAAAGCCAGACAGTATTGGGAAAACGCCATCAAAGCCGGCGCCACTGATCCCCAGATTCAGCAAAACCTGAAACTACTATCCCATAACTAAAAAAACAGTGAAGCCCAAAAGGACTCCCTCTGAATCCTTCTTTAGATTAGGGTATAAATGACCCATTGACATCCCCATAACAAATCCCTTTCAGGTTGAGCTGGTAACATTGTATAGCCGTAACAGACAACTGCTTTTGCTCAAAAACCCAATCTCCTTTGGGAAAGGTCGTAATCATCTGAAGAAACCTTCTTTGGACAAACAAGGCATCCAGGGAATTCACAAGGTTATTGACTCTGACGCTGGCTGCCTTCAGGTAAAGGCCGGATAAGGGACTAAGCTGAACAAAATGCTTCATCACTGCAAGGGCATCTGCGCTGCTGAATCCCCCAGGAAGCGCAGTAGAAGTGGCCGTCAGGCTATATTGGCCGGGGTTCATGATGTCAAAGGAATAATGGCCTGTACTGTTTGTCGTATCTGTAGCAATGCAAAGTCCGGAATTGTCGATTAAACTGACAATAACACCCGGCAATGCAGTCGCCTGGAGATTGCTGTAAGTGATTTGTCCACTGACTACTGCAGCACCCAAGACAATTACAGGGGCGGGGGCTGACCATTCACTCCAGCGGAGGTTATGATCACGATAACGAACCCGCCATTCGTAACTGCTGCCAATTTGCAGTATACCTGCAGGAACCGTCAATTCTGACAGATTTACAGTCGCATTCTTGTTGACAGGGAGGTAATCAGGGCTTCCACTGTCGCCGTAAACATTAGTGCAATCCCGTATGGTATCCAAAACACAAGCTGAAAAATCCCCGGGCGTTGCTGTGATTTGAAATGCTGAACTCATCAGAGAGTCTGAGCCCACAAACGCTGAAGCTAGTAATGTTGGTGTACTACTTGTACAGGCTGAAGCCGGAGAAACCGTGACAGGTGTTGCCGGTGCGGCCCTGTTCAGCACACCATGCCAGGAGGTAAGTTCAGCATTGTACATCGGACGGTCTGGATTGCCAAGGCTGTACAACTTCGCCACATACGACTGATTGTCCATGTCGACATCAACGATCACATAACCATGATAATCATAGGCTTGCTGCACATCCGGATAATCGGTTTGGTTGGGATACATCCCCCAGCGGTCGAGCGCTCCCCCGGCTCCGCCATTGACCAGGGTCCGAAAGTCCCGCTTTTCGGCATTGACACTGAGATGTGCCCCCAATTCCAGGTTGTGCGAATGTCCCCCGGCATGCATCGCTACCTTGGGATGTGCTGACAACAAAGGGAAAAGGGTGTTATAGACGTAGCTGCTGTTGCCATCAGGCCAGACCTCACTCCTGCCCGGCCTGTGACCAAATGAAAAGACAAAATCAACATCCTGATTGGCATCAAATGTCTGCAGACTTTGCTGAATCCAGCTTGCCTGCGCTGCATTGTCATAATTCCCTGCGCCATTGGTTGACAAAAACTGCACATTCCCCAGGGAGAAGGAATAATATCGCTCACACAGGGCATTGGGATATTGATAAGGAGAAAATTCGTCGTAATGGAAATACTTGTAGAAATAACTGCTTTCACTCTCATGGTTGCCGATGGAGATCATAAAAGGCACAGAACATGACAGTTGTGAAAAAGGAGTAAAGTATTCACTCTCGTATGCGGCAATCTCATTTCCGTTACCCATTATGTCGCCGGTATGCATCACCAGGCTTACAGCGTTTTGCCAATCAGGACCATACAATTCGATAAATTTCTCCCGCATGGCAGAGGCTGTAAAGCTCGATTGGCTGATGTCGGTTTGAGAATCGCTGATGATCCCAAAACGGATGTGCCCGCCAGGCGTTGCAGGTGACAGTGCTGAACGAAAAGGAAACACCATTGAGGTATCAGTTCCGGCGATGCAGCGGTAATAGTAAGCGGTATTGGGTAACAAACCAACAAGCTTTACGGTATGCCAGCGTCTGCCCCCATTGTTTATGTTAGTTCCCATTGCGAGGCTTCCCAGTGAAAGGCTGTCTGTTCCATATTCCACTTTTGTGATGCTCGAATCTGCGTTATGCCAATTGATATAAATCGAGGTGGATGTCGGGCATTCCAGGTATGGTTTGATGGCAGCATATCCGTTGATGTTGTGACCAAAACCGCCCAGGTCATTAATCTCCTGAGTCGTCAGTGTGGTGTCGAATACCGCAATCTGTGCTATGTCGATGTTGTTATCTTCCCCATTGTCATCCGCAAAAAAGAGAAGATCATTCCCATTCAGCAGGGGGTAGAGGGCAAAACGTCCATCCAGATCCTGTGCACCGCCTTGCTGAAGGACTTGCCCATCAAGGTAATAGTCATAATGATTTCCCAGGTCGGCGGTGACGACCAACCTGTACCATTGTCCGGGGATTACGGTATAACTTGAATACCCGGTTTGCGAAACCCCGATTTTCCCGGCCGGGCTGATAAAGGCTTCCCCATCGTTGGCGTTCTGAATGTTGGTTTGAAAAAAGGTATACCATTGCCCAAGCTGGGGTATCCTGAAATCAATCAGGATGGCGTATTTATTGACAAAACCGGGAGCTCCGGCGCCATTGGCAGGGATGTCATGATAGCAATGAAAATAGCTCCCAGGGCCTATCCTGACAGCCTGATCGTTGGCAACAGGCCCGGGTATTGGCAAAATACTGCCTGTCAGCAGGAGGTCATTACCCAGAGTGGCTTCCACAGGATTTGAGGCATTGTCGAAAGTCCATCTGCCCTGAAGACTGCCTGGCCAGGTCTGTGCATGCATCACAAACGGCATCCATAACAACAATGCGATGAGAACCCTGGCTGTTTTTATGTATTTTTTCTTCATCTTTAATCGTGTATACATCTGACTGAGTATGCGTTACCCTTAACATTGGCATAGCGGTATAAATATTCACTGTCATAACGCAGATAGCGTGCCCATGCATTTGTGGCATTACTGGCGGAGGAAGACCAGAACCAAGAAGATTCCTTTTGCCCAAAATACACTCCGGTCAAGCCTGACAAACCCGCTCCCAAAGCAGTAAAACCTGTCAGGTTGGTAGCTGCCGTATTCGGGCTATTCCAATGTATCATCCCAGTCTCCTTAATTTTGCCTCCAGTACTACCCTCGCCACCGCAGTAGGCAGTAAGGGCAGTCCATTCTGCATCGGAAGGGACATGCCAATCCTGGGGACAAAGCCCGCGACTTCCCGAAGCCCCATACTGCATCAGCTCATTCCAGCTGTATAAACCGCCATAAATGGCACACCTGAAAGCATCATTGTTATAACAGTATTTCTCGATGATTCCGTTATTGGCTGCAAGCTGTCCGGCAGCAAGCATCTGTCCGGCATCCAGGTTCTCACGCATCCAGCATTGTGTTCCGATCAGGACAGTATTGTACGTTTTTCCATTATAGATCAAGGCAGGAAGCAGGGGACAGGGCGGGCCATTCATTGCTTCAGGGATATTAGAACCATTGACATCACCATAGGAAAGTCCCAGGAGGTTTACAGAAGCGGATTGGTTCACGGCAAGGGCAAATTGCTTTTCCTCAAACAACCAATCGCCCTTCGGAAAGCTTGTAATGGATTCACTGAATCGCCTTTGAATAAACAAAGCATCGAGGGCATTGACAACATTGGCTGTACGAACACTGGCTGCTTTCAGGAAAAGTCCCTCAAGCAGGCTGATGTGAACATAATGCTTCATCACCAGCAAGGCATCTGAGGAATTAAACCCTGCGGGGATGGCCGGAGAGGCGGCACTCAGGCTATAGTTTCCGGGGGGCAGCATATCAAAGGAATAAAAGCCGGTGACAGAGGTAATGGCCGTGGCAAGGGTATCACCCATGGCATTCTGTAAGCAGACGCTTACCCCGTACAAAGGCGTAAGGACCCCGTTGTTGTAACAAACCTGCCCACTCAGCGTGGCTGTATTGCGGTAAGAAATTTCTATGGTATGATTCCCGGGAGGGATGCCCAAACTACCCTGAATGATGCCATTGCTATCTGTAGCCACCGTGGTTTGTACAATCCCATCTACTTTCAGGAAATAAAAGCCAGGCTTGAGGTCTGCAGCAAAGATGCCGACGTTACGGGATCCTGCCACATTGGTGAAGGCATGATAAAGCACAGCAGTATCTCCCTTGGCAGGGAAAAAATACAGCGTATCGTTCCAGTCAGCACCAACAGAATAGCCGGTTTGTAAAACAAGACCTCCCGGAAGTGCCACATCTGTAGAATCCCCCACACTGATGGTATGTAAAAAGACTACAGAATCGGTCAGGCTCAGCGGCTCAACTTCTATTCTCCATTTCCCGGGTGTATAATAGCTGGTATCTGGCGGAGACAATGGGGGATAATTGTTGCCATCCACCCAGTATTCATAGCCCGTCCCGCCAACCAAAGTGGCTTTGGTGTTGAGTGGCAACAAAGTCTTCAGGGCAATACTACCATTCCCGTTTTTGGCAGTATATTCCTTGCCAGAATAGGTGATGATGTGATCCGTGACCTGGCTTTGTGTGATGCTTCCATTCACCATAGGTTTGTTAGCCGTATGTGCGATCCACTTGATGTCGCGCTGGGCAGTGGCTGTATTTTTCAGGTGGACATTGTCGACAACGATGACTTTGTTGGGTTTCAGGAAAAGTAGTCTTCTCCTGAAAAAATCAAGTTTATTGGCATCATAGGACAATTGTGCATCGCTGACATTGTATTCATAGCCGGCTCCGGCTGCATATTGTATCCATTTCCCCCTTTGATTCTGGGGTAGGAAGATCTCCCCATAATTCATCAGTGCAGCAGATTCCTTCTGGCCGCCATCATTTGAGGCTGCCGAACCAAAACAACTATATTGCTCTGTCGCATCATAAACCAGGATGCTGTTGTGGGCTATTGTTCTTTGGTAATAATTGCGATAATGTGTTCCTCCATAGGTATCATAATGACCGGCATCCAGCAGGAGTGGCGTATTTTTAAAGATGGCAAAAGAGTTGTTGTCGCGGTGTTCATGGGCTGCCCGTTTGCTGGGAGAACAAAAGTAAGTCAGCATGCATGCATCCGGGTTCCAGGAAGAAAAACTCACGGAGAGCCCGGTCTTATCAGACCACCAATCGAGGGCGGGTGACGGTTTTGCCACCGTTGCCGCAGTAAAATCTTTGTACAACAACTTCGTGAACTTATTGATAGTATTGGGTGTAAAGTCCGCTTGCGACCAATATTGCGCAAACCACAGGCTTTTGGGGTCATTGAATATGCGGGCATGAAGGTAATCCACCCGGTCGCCGGAGCGTCCGGTTAAGCCATCACCCAGGTGGATACACTTGCCGTCAGGTTGTATAAAATACCAGTATTGGTTGATGCTGTTTTTCACCCAGGGTAAGTCAGTATAGAAATTCTTGTCAGTGCCTGTCCGCATGTTCTCAAAAAGCTGAAACTGATCCACCAGCGACCACATGGCATAGGCAGCACCCCAGTTCCAGCCCCCATCGTCGTCGCGATAATACCCATAACAGGGCAAAAAGCCATTGACCCATTTGTCGTATACGGCCTGATACCATTGATTCACAGTATCTTTCTGGGCCGGACTCAGACCTGCTGCATCATAGAGAACCAGGCTGTTCTGGTTACAATAGATCGTATTCCAGGCATTGTGGCTGGAGACATAGCTATTCCCTGCGGATGACAGGATGAAGGTGTTCATAAACTCCCGCATCATCTTGTAATGACTTTGCACAAATTGTTGCCTCAGGCTTGCCGGCAAATCATCATAGCACCAATCAAGTAAAATGCTGCCGGCATCACTCATTTGTCGGAGTAGATTTTCCTTGGCATACCATTCCATTCCCGGAAAACTTGCGGTATCGATGCGGTTAATCGCTTGCCTGGCAAGGAAACGGCAACGTTTACGGGCCAGGGGATCGTCGGTGATTTTTGAAAGTACGACAGTAAAAATAGCCTGGCTGCCGGCCCATTGCGAACTCCAATCCCAGGTCCAGGTAGTAGAATCACTACCTACAAGGTATAGCTGAGGGTCGTTGATCCACCAGTTGTTGTAGGCATACAGGAAGTTGTTGTAGGTCGTCTGGCAATCCCCGGGGATACCAATGTTGCTCTTCAACCAGGCTATCCGGGCAGAATCGGCCATAATTCTGGGGCGGTAATCATGAACCAGAGGATATGTCTGCCCATAAAGACTGCTCTGAAAAATGGCAAAAAATAAGAGAAATGATATGGGAAAAAGCACATGGCGCAGGGTTTGAATCAATTTCAGCTTCACTCCAGCTTCCTTTGAAAGGCTGTTAAAAACGATAACCCATGGCATGATAGAAACTTTAGATTGTATAATCCACTGCTGAATCCTTGTTGATTTACCAAATTTAAGCATTTTCATCTTAAAACACAGCTTACACCATTGTTTTCGACCAAAATCAAGCTTTCTGTATCCCCAAAAAATCACTAAATTTGAATGCAATCTTAATGAAGTGTGATTTGTCATGAAACTTTACATCAAATACATGGTGAGTAATCGCTGCAAGATGATGGTAAAAACTGAACTTAAAAGACTCGGACTTCACTACGTCAATGTAAGTTTAGGTGAAGCAGAAATCATGGAAGACATCAGCCTTGAACAACATGACCAGATTAAAACGGCCTTGCACAAATCGGGTTTGGAACTCATGGATGACAAGAACGCCATGTTGATCGAAAAAATCAAAAATGTGGTCATCGAAATGGTTCACTACAACGAGGAATTGCCGAAAGTGAATTTTTCTGATTACCTGAGCGAAAAACTGAATCACGACTATACCTATCTCTCAAACCAGTTTTCGGAAACACAAGGGATCACCATAGAGCATTATATTATTCGTCATAAAATAGAACGGGTGAAAGAGTTGATTATCTATGACGAACTCAGCCTGAGTGAAATTGCATGGAAGCTGCATTACAGCAGTGTGGCACACCTTTCCAATCAATTCAAAAAAGTAACAGGCCTGACACCTTCTTTTTTCAAATCCCTGAAAAACAAGAAGCGCAACACCCTCGACAAGGTGTGAATCATGTAACTTATTTGTCGAATTGTGTAACATAGAGGACAGCCTGTAACTGGACCTTTGTTTTATGAAATATTATTCACCAATAACATTTAATAAAATGAAGAAGTTCAGTCTCTGTATCATAGCAGCTATGCTGCTTTTCACAGTAATTCCAGCCGAATCGAAAGCCCTTAATGAAGCCGCTTCGACTACGATGGTATCCTCCAAAACGCTTAATTCAGCCAAAGCGAAAGTCCTTACAACAAGGCTAAAAGAAATAAATAAGATGGATTTCTCGAAGCTCAATGCTCCTGCAAAAAAAGAACTGCGAACAGAAGTAATCAGCATTAAAGATCAGTTAAATGACCTGGGTGGAGGCGTTTACATCTCTGTTGGGGCCATCATCATCATTATTCTTTTGCTCATTCTTTTGCTGTAAGTCGTGACAACAATTTTAAGATTTGCATTATCTGCATGCATACTTGGGATAATGCCCCTTACCACATTTGCACAAACACCTTCCCTGAGCATCCTTGCAGCAGGTCCTGAGATTACAACAGAACCGCTGAACCAGATCGCCTGTGTTGGGGGCTCAGCCACTTTCACTGTACTTGCCACCGGTAGTAACCTTACTTACCAGTGGAGAAAAGGAACACTGAACTTAATGAATGGAGGGAACATCAATGGTGCGAACTCCAACAGCCTGGTGTTGGATCCTGTATTGGCGACCGATGTTGCCCTGGACTACAACGTAGTTGTCAGTGGAACAGAACCTCCTCCGGCATATTCGATGAATGTACCCCTGGTGGTTTTCACGCCACCTTATCTTGTTTCAGATCCATCCGACAATACATCCGCCGAGGGAAGTTCAGCAGAATTTTCGGTGACGGCAATTGGCACTGGACTAATGTACCAATGGCGCAAAGGAAACCAGATACTCAGCAATGGTGGCAACATCAGCGGGGCTACTGAAGCGACATTGCGGATAAATCCAGTGGGCATTTCAGACGCATCCTCCGTTTACAATGTATTGGTGTCAGGGATTTGTCAACCCGGCTTCACCTCTGCTTATGCTGCACTTTATGTTAATGTGACAGGTATCGACATCCTAAACAGCGGCTCACAACAAAGCTTTGCCAGCCTGCTTCCTAACCCATTTACCAACGCCCTCCAAATAAACCTGAAGGATGAATTAACGATCAATAAACCTGAAATCAGGGTCTATAATATCCTTGGCACCGAGCTGCTCAACAAATCAATCATCGGGCGCGCCACGACACTGGTAACAACAAGTCTGTCACCGGGTATTTATTATTACAAAATCCTTTCAAATAACAAAGTAATTCAATCCGGTAAATTGATCTCAAGGCAGTAAAAAGCTACACATACCGCTGATGAAGAGGCTCGCGAATACACATTCGGGATTCAGATTTTAACATCCCCATCGCGCTTTATAAAAAGATAAAAGAAAGTGTGAATGATGTAACTAATACCAAATATTGTGTAACAGCCAACCCCCTTGATGCATCTACCTTTATCTCACAATTTAACTCATTTTACTAATACCAACACAATGAAAAATACTACAGAATTAAAAGGAAACTGGAATGAAACAAAAGGCAAATTAAAACAAAAGTTTGCCATGCTGACAGACAGTGATTTGCTTTTAGTTGAAGGCAAACAGGATGAGATGCTAGGACGTCTCCAGGTAAAACTGGGCAAAACTAAGGAAGAGCTACACAAGTTGATTTACGAGTTGTACCCCCGCCCCCCGGCCCCCC
>Ga0247840_10000423_pt1 | contig 88152 bp, 67 predicted proteins | sample LaCruzMarch2015__FD_192404 | JGI IMG/M metagenome (GOLD analysis project Ga0247840, IMG submission 192404) | Freshwater microbial communities from meromictic Lake La Cruz, Castile-La Mancha, Spain - LaCruzMarch2015_17m | ecosystem: Environmental > Aquatic > Freshwater > Lake | place: Spain... | reverse complement strand
CTGAAATACTTTCTTTTACTATTACTATTTTTGGTGCTGACATAATGAATTATATTATAGCCCAAAATTACAAAATGTTTTTCATATAACCAAATTTTGGGCTAATTATATTTTCACTTTGGTATTAATGAAGATAAAGGTATCTTAATTATCACTTCTGATGATATGTCCGTTTTTAGAGATAATCTTTTAAATCCAATTAACGATTTTATCGGGTGTGCAATTTTTGATACTTCTTTGGTTGCATAAATCTGTACAACTTCATCACCATCAAACTTTCCTGTGTTTTTAATATTAAAACTTATTTCGATACTGTCAATTGGTTTATCGTTAATATGTTTTACCTGTAAATGACTATATTCAAATTGAGTATAACTTAAACCAAAGCCAAACGAAAACTGGGGTTTTCCTTCGAAATAGCGATAAGTTCTTCCTTTCATTGCATAATTATCAAATGGTGGTAAATCTTTTTCCGACTGATAAAATGTAACGGGTAATTTCCCTGAAGGATTTTGTTTTCCAAAAATAATATCTGCCACAGCATTCCCCCCTTCTTCGCCTGGATACCAAGCAAATAGAACGGCATCGGCTATGTCAAGCACTTCTTTTAATGCAATGGCACTACCACCTGTAATTATGGCAATTATTGGCTTAGAAGGTGCATTTTCTCTAATTTTTTTTAGCAATGTCAGTTGATTTTCAGGTAGGTTAAGGCTAAACCTGTCACCACCATTGTCATTCAACATAGCATCGCCATCTTCTCCTTCAAATAAACGATTTATTCCTAATACTACAACTGTAGCATCTGCGCTACTTGCCTCCCAATAACCATGAAATTTTTCTTTATTTTCGGCTAAACAACCAGCATTATAATTTACAATTGTTCCTGCATCTGCATTTTTAATGATGCCTTCAAGTATAGTTGTCATTGAACTGCTGAATCCATTGTAATTTCCTAATAAGGCATTAATATCCGCTGCCATAGGGCCAGTAATGTATAAATTCTTCAATATTTTGATATTCAATGGTAATACATTTTTATTTTTGAGCAAAACAATAGATTTTACAGCAACTTCATAAGCTAATTTTCGGTGTTTTTCACAATTTACAATACTTTCATCAATTGTTGAATAAGGATTTAATGAATCAGCGTCAAATAAGCCAAGTTTAAAACGAGTACGCAGCATTGGTTTGATGGCTTCATCTACAATTTTTTCTGTTATAAAGCCTTTTTCAACAGCTTCGGGCAGAAACTGATAAATATAACCACAATTAAGGTTTACACCTGCTTTGGCTGCCATAGCAGCAGCTTCAACCTGTGTTGGGACTACCTTATGCCGTAACCAGATATCGTCCAATGCCCAGCAATCAGTTACAATATGTCCTTTAAATCCCCACTCCTTGCGTAAAATATTTGATAACAAAGGACTGCTTCCACAACAGGGTTGGTCGTACAGGCGATTATAAGCACACATAAAAGCTTCCACGCCAGCATCAGACAATGCTTTAAAAGCAGGCAAATAGGTTTCTCTGAAATCTCGTTCTTCGGGCAACGCATTAAATTCATGTCGGGTTTTCTCAGGTCCGCTGTGTACTGCAAAATGTTTAGCACAAGCAGCTACTTTAAGATAGGTCTTATCATTACCTTGCAAACCTTTTACAAAAGCTATACCCATATTTGCAGTAAGCAAAGGGTCTTCACCGTAGGTTTCCTGACCTCTTCCCCAACGTGGATCGCGAAAAATATTAATATTTGGTGTCCAGAAAGAGAGCCCTAAATATTGCACCCGATTGTTTTTGCGTATCGCTGCATTGTATTTTGCTCTTGCTTCATCAGAAATGGCTGTTGCTACCCTAAAAGCAAGTTCAGTATCAAAAGTAGCTGCTAAAGCTATGGTTTGCGGAAACACCGTTGCTTTTCCTGCCCTTGCTACACCATGTAAACACTCGTTCCACCAGTTGTATTCCTTTATATTTAAGCGTTCTATGGCAGGACTGTTGTACAGCATTAATGTTGACTTTTCTTTCAGCGTTAAGCGTGAAACTAAATCACTAATACGTTCATCCCTTGAAAGTTTTGTGTTTTGAAAAGGGAATTGTGTAGTTTGAGATTGTGATATTGTTTGAAATATTAACAAAAGTATTGATATGAAAGATATTTTTAATGTGTTCATAAGTGCATGATTGAATAGTAGAAGATTAGAATAGTTTTCAAAATAAACGGTGAAAGAGTTTATTAAAATGTTTTTCAGTGTGTTATACATCAACAGTGTATTGTAATATCTCTAACTAATATATCTTAAATACCCAAGCATGTTTGCAAGGTGGTTTATTTCTTTGTTTTGAACTAGGTTTTAGAGTAATTCCGTTATCCGTTATTGTTGTGTTTATATTTTCATTACCAAGCAAAACAACTTTGGCATTGGCTTTAGGTTTAAAATTGTTAACTTTGATTTCAGAAGGCATGGCTTCGTTAGCATCAGCAAGGTAAATTAAATAAACAGCTCCATTTCCACCCTGTGTAAAACAGGTTTTGCCATCTTTGTATGGTGCAATAGGCTGCGTATTGTAAATGGCTTCGTTGTTTATTTTCATCCATTCTCCAATTTCTTTAAGCCTTAGATAAGCTGTATCGTCCAGATCTCCGGTAGGACTAGGTGCTATGTTTAAGAGGAAATTTCCTCCTTTTGAAACAATGTCAACTAGCAAATGTATGAGTTTGTTGGTAGATTTATAGGTATCGTTATACACCCACGACCAGCTAGTAGCCATGGTCATACATGTTTCCCAAGGGTAGGATAGGGGTTTCTCTGGAATTTCCTGTTCAGGTGTAAAATAATTTTCAAATTTATTATGCACAGAACGGTCAACCAACAATATGCCAGGTTGGTTTTTGCGTGCCATAGCTGCAATGGCAGGCATATTAATATCCTGATTGATAGCTTTGTGTTTTAGCCAATTTCTTGATTCATCGGTTTGTTCATCCAAACTGCGTACCCAACCACCATCCAACCAAATTATATCAACTTTTCCGTAATTGGTAGTTAATTCTTGTATCTGATTATAAGTAAAATCTTGAAAACGTTTCCATCTTTCAGAATATTTTTCAGTATCATAATTTACATTTCGGTCGATAGGCGGAAAATTTCGCCACCAGTAATTGTCGTTATGCCAATCGGGTTTGCTATAATAAGCACCAATACCGAAATCCTGCTTTCTGAAAGCGTTAAAAATTTCTTTGGTAACATCAGCTTTTGGATTTTCGGAGAAAGGACAATTGATATCAGTTATTTTATAATTGGTTTGCTTAGTATCAAACATACAGAAACCATCATGGTGTTTGGTGGTAAAAACCACATAACGCATGCCGGCATCTTTAGCTGCTGCTGCCCATTTATCAGGGTTAAATCGTGTAGGATTAAAGGTATATTGTAGCGCTTCATATCGTTTTACGTATTCAAAATAATCAGGATATTTGCGGTGGCACCAGCCTTCATCCTCAGGGCATAACGACCATGATTCTACAATCCCCCATTGACTATATGAACCCCAGTGCATCAACAAACCAAATTTAATGCCATGCCACCAATTTAGCTTTTGGATAACTTCTGATTCAGTAGGGGCAATATATTCGCTTTTTATGGATTGTGAAAAGCTTGATTTCACTATTGTAAATAGCAAAATAAATACCATTATTAGGTAAAGTTTTTTCATCTGTAATGTGTTTTATCCACAAAAATAAAGAATTCTATTGAATTAAGTTTGTGTTTGAGAATAAAACTTTAAAACGGATAATATAATAAAGTAAATCAAGATTTGAGGTAAGAACAAAGCTGTCTGAAAAGGACAGCCTTGTTCTTTTTCTGAAAATACTTTAATTGCAACACTATATTTTGGGAAATTACTTTCCATTATTTACCACTTCCACCCAATTTCCTGCAATTCTTGCATTTATTGAATTATCATACATAGCTTCACAACTAACGGTTGGTAAATAAAATTTACCCAAATAGCTAGGATTCAACATAATTTTAAAGGTTTTAGATTGATTTGGGTTCAGATCAAAATACGTATAAACCCTGTCATCACGCACATCCTGATAATTAAAATAGGAAGCATTGGTATTAGACAATGCAAATTCACTCATTCTGGCATTGAAAATTTCCCAACCCGATGGGAAAATTTGTATAAGTGCAAGTTGTTTGTAGATTCCTCTGCTACCCGGATTTGTAACCGTAACTTCTACTGTAAAATTAGTACCTTGTTCCAATTTGGTAGGATTTATACGCTGTCCTGTCATATTTTTGTATTCAACGGTCATTCTCAAATCATTCTGAGCTGAAGATTTGTCTCCTGTAGCTGGAATACCTTGTGTGATAATACGAGCATACAATATGTTTTTACCATTATTATTAATCTGAAGGTTGCCTTTTTTAGTATTTTGTTTAACGCTCAAGTCGGTCTTTGCAATAGATTTTTTACTTAGAATAGCTACAGCCTGATTTCCATCTGATTTATAAGAAATATTGATACCAGAACCTGCAGCAGTACCTGTAAATCTGGAAATAGCAATCAGACAATAAGCTGTTGTTTGGGTACTCATCCATTCATTTTTGCAAAGTTGAGCAGAAATTTCTCTTACCAATGAAGCTGCTTTGGTTTTCTGATTCATCAAACATAAGGTTTGTACAATCATGGCTTTGTCTCTCACATCTGATCCATAAGTGTACCAAAGCTCACGATTGGGCTTGATATAAGTTGTTGCATTTGCTATCAGATTCTTTGCAACTTCAGGTTTGCCGGCCAGCTGATAAGTTGCAGCCAATTGCCATCGTGCAGCTAAAGAAAGTCCTTTGAATTCATATAATTTATTCATTGCTCCTAACTCAGGAGATTTAGCTAATGCCAGCGTGTATAATCTATAGGCCTGAACAAGGTCGTCATTGTAATATGTTGCATTAACTGACCAGCTAACTGCTTTTTGCTTTTGATATTTTTTCCAGGCAGCAATAAATCCCATTGGTAATTGATAACCTTTCAGTTCTGCTTCCAACATAAAATGCCCGGCATAATTACTTCCCCAGTCATCAGCATATTGAGCTCCTTGCCAATAGCCTAATCCTCCATTACTAAGCTGGAAAGATTTCAATCGTAGTATCGCTGCTTTGATATTCTGTTCTGTTCTAGTTTTCTGATTGGCTGTTAAATCAACAAGATCTGCCAGATACAATTGCGGAAAAACAGAAGATGTAGTTTGTTCAACACAACCGTGTGGATATTCAATCAGATAACTTAATCGTTTTTCAAGGTTCAATGGTGGGATAGAAGATATTTCCATGACCGCTTTATTGCTTCCCTGCATACCAACAAACAGATAATTTGCATTCCAGATTTTACCGGGTTGAATTATACTTTCAACTACATCTGTCACTCTTGGATTTGGATTACGTATGTCAATTTCAATATCATGAATTGCTTTCTGGTTGCCACTTGTAGCTATGATTTTTATTTTACCAACACCTGTTATTTCTTTTACCTTCAACTCAAAATTTACCATCTCATCTCCAGTTGTTTTAAAAGTCAGATTACGGGAATTTCCACCATTAACAGTAAACATATTGTCAGCAATAATCTGCACCTTAACATCTCGAATTGATTTTTCCATTGCAAAAACACTAACTGGAAGTTTAACTGTTTCTCCCGGACCAACAACTCTTGGCAAAGTTCCCAATACCATTAATGGTTTGCGGACAGCTACTGCTTTTTCGGCACAGCCATATTTTCCATTGTCACCGGCTACAACCATTACACGAACTGAGCCAATATATTGGGGCATTTTAAAAGTATGTGTTTTCGATTGTCCTTTGCCTAATTCGAAAGTTCCAAGGAATTTTACCATTGGGATAAATCGGTTAGCTTTCAAGCTACCTTTGTTTAATCCTTCACCATCACCTCCAATACTCAACATACGCTGCAATTCTCCAGTATAGGCACCCATAACCATATCGAACAAATCCCAGGTTTTAATTCCCAAAGCTTCCCTTGCATAAAATACAAACCATGGATTAGGTGTTTTAAATCGTGTTAAATCAAGCAAACCTTCATCAATAACAGCCAGAGTATAAGTCATAGGTTTGCCTTTTTGTTCCTTTACAGCAATTGATGCATTTTGCTCAGGTAGCAACACATCTTTCATCATTATCATTGGATTAAGATGCGTGTTTGGATCTTCGACTAATATAGGAATGATACCATACAAACGGATGGGTAAATCATTAAGTGTTTGAGCATGCGGCTGAATCAAGGTTACATAGGCATAACAATTAGGAGCCATTTCTGTAGTAACATTAAAGACAAACTCTGTATTCCCTTGTTTGGTGGGAATCCAGAAGGATTTCAATACCTTTGAACCTGTTTCGAGAGTCAGTAAAGCCCTGCCATCAGCTGATGTCGGAATTGTAATCTTAACTTTTTCACCCACATTGTATTTTTCTTTATCGGCTGTAAAACTGAGCATGGTTGCAGCTTGTTTTTCTCCACCGGGAGCTCTGGAATAACCGTACCAATCAATATATACAACTTTCCCGCAACTATGCCCCGATTTTTGATCGGTCACTTTAATCAAATAACGACCCCAGTTGTCATGATCTATATTTAATTTGTAAACGCCTCTTCCAGATGTTGTTGAAACTGTTGCTGAATCTTTTAACTGACTGTAAGAAGTTGAGATGAAATCAGCCTGAGAACCTGATTCAGAATTATCCCACCACCAGCGCCATTCAATTTTATAAAGTTCAACTTTAAGTTTGTTGGAAGGAACTATCATGCCATTGTAATCTAAATTAAGCAAATTAATAGTATATGATTTATCTGTATAAAGCATGCGATCGTTATTTGCATTTTGCGGAACGCTCACACCGGCATAGGTTTGGTAAGGATAATAAGGAAGTGTAAATCGGTCAACACTAAAATCGCCGCCGGTTTCAAAAACTGTAGTTTCAAAATTAGCTTTCAGCATCCCAGGAGCCGCAGTTGTAATATTAATATCAGGAGTTATTATGGCTTTTCCTGTTGCATCTAAATTTCCACTAAAAATAGTAAGGTTTTCAGATGTAAATCCTGATGTCGGGTTATCGAAAATATAGTTTGGATATTTTTTAAATGTAGTGGATGTACGTGTTAGGATAAGATTTACTGTAGCTTTAAGATTTTTTGCTGTAGCACCGGTAAGCCAGTGAGCTTCGAGATTTCCTTTGCATTTATCATTTTTAGCAAGGTATTCTTTTCCAAAACCAAAATTGATTTTCAAACGATTGGGCTTAACTGTTTCAATTTTAATATTTTTTTGAAATTCGACGCCACCAACTTTTACTTTTGCCTGCCAGTTACCTGTGGCTGCATTCCTTTCTGTTGCTGTCCGGAAATCATAAAATCCATTTACAGAAGTAGTTTTTATCATTCTTTTCACTATCTGTCCATTAGGGTTGATTAATTCGAAAGTAACTGGGTGATTACGGGGTAATATTTTTTCTTTATCTTCCAATATGAAAGTAAGATACAATGAATCTCCGGGTCGCCATACGCCCCTTTCTCCATATATAAATCCTTTTAAGCCTTTTTGAACTATTTCTCCACTTACATCAAACATACTCAGAGACAAAGATGAACCTTCTATCATTTTCAAATAACCACGTTGGTCATCTTTTTTAGCAATTAAAACAAAAGGTCTCTTCTTTAATTTAATTTCAGCCATTCCATCCTGATTGGTATTCACTGTCCCTAATAACTGCTGCTGATAATCGTAAAAGGAAACACTTACATTTGAAATTGGCTGAGTAGATACAAGATTAGTAACATAAATATTAAAATTACCTGAACTGCTGGCTTTTGCAATAATTCCAAGATCTGAAGCCAATACATTTCTGGTAATAGATTTATTATTATAATAGGACTTTTTACAAGGATCATCGCGTTCTTCCCAATTGTAATAATAATAGCCATCCTCATCATAATAATCATCGTAATAATAATTTTCGTAATACCAACCATCTTCACGTTCATTGTCATCATTCCAAGTAACAAGATCAATATCTTCAGCTGCATCCGTTTCTCCATCACATGGATATGAAGAATAATCCTTCTTAAAACTCAATCGTACTGAATAAATGGCACCCGGCTCAGCTTTTATTAGTTGTGATAAATCAATTGAAAAACGATTCCATTTTCCATAATCCATAACATTGGTCAACGGAATTGTTTTTTTGAGAACCGTTTTGCCAACCCTGGTCAATTCACTTTGACCACTCAAATCATTCACCTGCAAAAATTGGATAATATTGTTTTCATAGATTTTACAGATTTTTATATCAACAGCTTTTAAATTTACTGCTTCAAATGGAAGTAATAATCCATTTGATGAAGGCATTATAACACCATTTCCAATGAAACGAACATTGGGTTTGGTATCTTCAAATGAAATTTCTTTATTTAATGTAAGTCCCAAATCATCTCCATTCATGTTTTTTACTGATGATTCAATGGTTAGAATAGCTTCACCTGTTTTTTTAATCGGAGGATATATCCGCAATTCATTATCTTCAATGGCATAACGTAAGTCCATAGATTTTGCAATTTTTATCAGTCCTTCCAGGTTCTGATTTTCGAGCAAAGGATCAGAAAACTGTACCAATAGAAATTGCTCAGGTCCTTGCACTAATCTTACATTTGTAATTGAAAAGTCTCCTAAAAATGGAATTTCTGTAGTTTGTTCTCCTTTTGTTTTTGCTTCAATGGGTTTTCCTTTGTAAATAAGTGTTACATAACTTTTCACTTTACCACGTCTCACGGAATCAACCTGAAAATAATGTATTTTCTTTTGAGCATCATGAACCCAAGCGATAGAAAGTTGTCGGTCGCCTTGTTTGGCAGTTAATACTTTTTCAATTTGTTTGTCATCAGCGATATCTGCTGTATTGAGTGTGCCATACAATTTCTCAAAAGATAAGTCTGATTTGTTATAAGCTTTATGATTTTCAATTTTTACTTCATAATCCTGTTGCATGGTTTGAAACTGAAATTCCATGGTTTTTAATGAATCGGGAACTTTTATCAATTTTGAAAGGCAAAACTCAACTTCATAAAATTTCTTTGGAGGTAATTTAGTTTCCGGACAAAACTCAATGGTCCGGCTATCAATCCATATTGCTTTGCCTTTGATGGAAGGTTTAAAACTAAATAAGTTTTCTTTAATGGGAGTTCCGAACAATGAGGAATCAGCATAATCATTGGCAAGCCGAACTTTTACAGTGGTATGGGTTGAAACTACACCCGATGTAAATGCCTGTACATACTCTTTAAATGCAGGATTAACTCTTTTGAAATGATGCTTTTGTGTAGCTATTTTATAAACTACAAAGGCAATCACTACCACAGTAATTACTGTAGCAGCAATCTGAATGGTTTTTTTTTTCATAAAATGGATGTGGTTAATGGTTGAAACTATTACATAACGTAATTAATTTATAAATTGTTATGCAATAGAAATTAATTTACAAACCTACATTTATTTTAGTCAAAAATCGTAAAAATAGAAGTTTTTTGTGATAAATGTGAGCAACTTTTTCTAATACTTCAAAAATTTCCTCAACCGAGGTGCTGGTTACTAGTTTCATCCGATATGGTTTAAAGTCGGGAATGTTTTTAAAATAACCCGAATAGTGTTTTCGCATTTCGAAAATGCCTACTTTTTCGCCTTTCCATTCAACAGATCTGATGATATGTTCTTTGCAAACAGCTACTTTTTCATTCATGTCTGGTGGGGACAGTAAATTACCTGTTTCAAAAAAATATTTTACTTCTTTAAATATCCATGGATTTCCTATGCATGCTCGTCCGATCATCAAACCATCAGTACCAAATTTCAACATTTCTTTGGCTTTTTGAGGACTGTTAATATCGCCATTCCCAAAAACGGGGATTTTCATGCGGGGATTTTTTTTAACTTCACCTATCAAAGTCCAATCGGCCTCACCATGGTATAATTGTGCCTTGGTTCTTCCATGAATACTGATAGCTTGTATGCCAACATCCTGTAACCTTTCAGCTATTTCGACTATGGGCTTGCTCTGTTCGTCCCAGCCTAAACGGGTTTTTACAGTAACAGGTAAATGTGTTGATTTCACAATGGCTTCGGTAATTTTCACCATTTTCGGAATGTCGTTTAAGATACCTGAACCAGCACCTTTAGAAGCAACTTTTTTAACAGGACAACCCCAGTTGATGTCAATAAAATCGGGATTGGCTTCTTCGGCTACTTCAGTAGCACGGCACATTGCTTCTAGGTTATGACCAAAAATCTGAATACCAACGGGTCTTTCTGTTTCATCAAAATCAAGTTTCTCAAGGCTTTTCGTAACATCCCGAATCAAGCCTTCTGAAGAAATAAATTCGGTAATCATAATATCGGCTCCGAATCGCTTGCACAAAGCCCTGAAAGGCGGATCTGTAATATCCTCCATTGGAGCCAGTAAAAGCGGGAAATTGGGAATAAGAATATTGCCTATTTTTAGCATTCGTATTTTATTTTTCGTAAAAGTGCATTTCGGTAATATATGTAAGTACTTTCTCGGGAAGTAAATATTTCATGGATTTGTCATGCTTTATTGCATTACGGATATAACTCGAAGAAATTTCCATCAATGGAGAAGCTACCCATTTTACAGAAGGGTAATTGGCAAATGCGCCACCATCAAAACCCGGACGGGGATATACTAATAGTTGATAACGATTGAGTATTTCCTCATAATTAAACCATTTATGAAAACTGCTGAGGTTGTCGGAACCAATAATCAGACAAAATTGTCGTTGTGGATAGATTTCTTCCAGATTTACCAAAGTGTGTATAGTGAAAGAAGGTTGTGGAAGTTTAAATTCAATATCACAAGCCTTGAAAAGAGGATTATCGTCTATGGCAATCTTTACCAAAGCTAAGCGGTGATGGTCTTCCAATAAACTTGCCTTTTCTTTGAGTGGATTTTGTGGAGATATAACGAACCAAATTTCATCCAAATCAGAATTTGCAAGCATTTGATTTGCAATTATCAAATGTCCGATATGGATAGGGTTGAAAGAACCAAAATACAAACCTGTTTTTTTCTGCATGGAAATTTATTTTAGTATAAAAGTTTCAACCATTTCAACAGCTTTTTTTACAGAATCTTCCAACTTATCGTTAATTAAAACGATGTCGAATTTATCAGCAAAACCAAGTTCCCAATGGGCTTTTTCCAATCTTTTCCTAAGACTATCTTCTGTTTCTGTACTTCTGTTTAGCAACCTATCTTTCAGTGTTTCGGGTGTAGGTGGCATCACAAAAACCGATAAAGCTCTTTTGGGGTAAGCATTTTTGATATTCAGCCCCCCTACTACATCTACATCAAAAATAACATGATGGGCTTTAGTCCAGATTCTTTCCAATTCCGACTTTAAGGTTCCATAGTATTGGTCTTTATATACTTCTTCCCATTCCAGAAATTCGTTGTTATTAATTTTTGTCTGGAATTCGTTGGCTGATATAAAATAATAGTCTTTCCCGTTTATTTCGCCTTCGCGCATTGCACGGCTGGTTGCAGAAATAGAGAATTCAAGTAAGGGGTTAATTGCCAATAAATTTTTAACAATCGTTGTTTTACCCGCTCCCGATGGTGCCGAAAAAATAAATAGTTTTCCTTCAGGCATTTTATATGTGTTTTCTTTCAACAAAATCATTTAATGTTAGATAGGCAACCATATCACTATCCCATTTGTGTTTTTCTTTTAACTCATCAAGAAATTGTACAGCTTCTTCTAGAGATTTATATTCATTCAATTTAAAAATAGAATCATTGTATTCTTTCATATTTCCTTTAAACAATTCGTTGATAAAAAGGAATTTTTCATTGATACCAATTGCAGCTTTTAAGTCTTTAATAGCATTGCGTTGCATTCTTGAACTAATACTTTTATCTATTTTGTTTTTTTGCATTCTTTCGTTCAATGATTTTGTTTCGTCTTTATATTTATCTGCAATGGTTGTGTTGCTTCCAAATAAATCAATATGAGTTTCAAGCTTTGGTGGCTGTACAGGTTTTTCTTCCCGAATTGGTTCTTCTATGATATTATGGGCTTTTTCTTCGATAATTGCTTTTGGTTCTGGAGCAAAGATAACTTCAACGTTTTCATCAACAATAACTGATTGTGTTTGCTCTATAATAATTGGATTTTCTTCGATGATGGGTTTTTCGTGTACAATAAGCAGTGGTTTTTCTGCAGTTTCCTTAATTTCATCAATTACTGCCGGAATTTCTTCTAGTTTTTCTTTTGTTTTATCAACAGTCAGCAGCAAATTAATTTTTTCCAGTTCACAATATTGTTCATAGAGCTTGCGAATATTTGCTTTAATAATATCCATGTCAATTTGTGGAATCTTTCCGGAATATATTCCGATATTATTATTTTGTTCTACAATTAACTCGAGCTGACGAGCAATGTTTTCTACGATAATAGCCTTATCCATAAACATTAAGTTTTTAAAAGGAAACGATGAAAATTTAAAAAAACCTTATGGGTTTTTTTGTTAAAAATACTTCGATAAAATTAAGTAAAATATTTTTTTTAATGAGCAATTTTCAAAATTCTTTTAAACAAAATGAACCCGATTTTAATTGCCTGTCATATAGTAATAATATTCAGCTTGCTATAATTTGTTTTACAGATAGGCTTGCGAAAATTATACGATGTTTTCAAACGTTCATTAAGTGGTTTTCATCTAAAATTTATTCGTTATCTTTGCATTAGGTTCTGGCTGTTTGCTCTTATGATGAGGTTATGAGTATATTTCTGAATTCAGCGTAGTAGCTTTTATAAGCTAACATACTGAATTTTCAACATCATTTTGCAAATATCCGGTCAAACAATTTGTGTTACTGAAAAAGGTTTCATTTCAATATTAACTACCAAACAATGCTTTTAAAAATATCGGAAAAGATAAAACAAAAAGCCATAGAATTAGGATTTAATTACTGTGGAATTTCTGCTATTCGTCCGATTGAAAAAGAAGCCGCTTATTTAAAAGGATGGCTTGAAAACGGTTATCATGGCGAAATGAAATACATGGAAAATTATTTCGACAAGCGTACACAGCCCGATTTATTGATAGAAAATGCAAAATCAGTTATTAGTGTTTTGCTCAATTATTTTCCTTCCAATATAATTTCAGAAACTGATAATTACAAAATTGCTAAATACGCTTATGGCAAGGATTATCATCATATTATTAAATCAAGATTAAATAAAATCATTGATTTGATTCAGCTGGAATATCCAGCATCTACTTCTCGTGCTTTTTGCGATTCGGCACCGGTAATGGATAAAGTATGGGCTCAACAGAGTGGATTGGGATGGATTGGTAAAAACACCTGCTTGATTACCCCAAAAATGGGTTCCTTTTTTTTGATAGGCGAAATAATTTGTGATATAGATTTAAGTTATGATACTCCAATTAAAGACCATTGTGGCAACTGCACCCGATGTATTGATGCATGTCCTACTCAAGCTATTCAAGCTCCTTATCAGTTAGATGCCCGAAAATGTTTGTCGTATCTTAGCATTGAATATAAAAATGAATTAACTGCTGAAAATAAACAAAGCCAGAATCATTGGATTTTTGGTTGCGATATTTGCCAGGATGTTTGTCCCTGGAATCTGCGATTTGCAAAACCAACTCAAGATATTGATTTACAACCTACCGAAGCCCTTACAAAAATGCGCAAACAAGATTGGCAACAATTGTCGAAACCTGATTTTAATAAGCTTTTTAAAAATACTGCCTTGGAAAGAACAGGATATGACAGATTGAAAAGAAATATTTCCGGATTATAACTTAACAAATCATTCCTTTATCTCAAATTCATCCCAATCCAAACCAACGGTAAATTTACTTCTGAAATCCGTAATAAAATCTTTGGATAAATCAATGGTATGTATTGCTTCCTTGGATGCTTCGGCTTGTAATATTACATTTCCAATAGGATCAATTATCATAGAGTCGCCTGAATGGAGCGTTCCAAAACCATCTTTGCCAACCCTGTTTACACCAATTATGTATGCTTGATTTTCGATAGCTCTGGCTTTTAACAAGGTTTGCCAGATAAATGAGCGACTGGCAGGCCAGTTGGCAACATAAATCATCAAATCGTATTCGTAGTTTCCTTCTTTGTAAGTATTTCTGCTCCAAACAGGGAATCGTAAATCGTAACAAATATTAAGATTGATTTTCCAACCTTTGAGTTCAACGATTGTACGTTGATTACCTCCATTAAATATCCTGAATTCATCACTCATCCTGAAAAGATGACGTTTGTCGTAAGTAAAATAATTACCATCGGCTTGCATCCAAATCAGGCGATTGAAATATTTTTCATCTTCTTTAATCAGCAAACTTCCGGTAATAACACACGCTTTTTCTTTGGCTTTGTTTTTCATCCAATTAACCGTAGTTCCGGTCATGGTTTCGGCACATATAACAGGATTAATTGAAAATGCTGTGTTAAACATTTCGGGCAAAATAATGATATCAGGATTTTCATTGATATCAGATAGCTTTATGTCGAAATTAGCTAAATTCTGAGTAGGGTTTTCCCACACTAAATCGCTTTGTATAATAGTAATTTTTAAATCATTCATAATAATGTCTGTTTTTTTATTGAAAAAGAAATTCAAATATTTTTACTGAATGTTAGACGAATGCAATATTAAGTATTTTAAACAAAAAGCAAAAGAGAAAATCAAACAATGTTTGAAAATATTTTAAAAATATCTGCTATCAATGGTTAAAATATCAAAAAAAACATGACAATTTGTCACACTTTCTGTAAAATGTATTAATTTTACACACTCTTTTTAGTCATACGTATTTTATTATACCATTGAAAATTAAAAAAAATGAATATTCAGTCAGTTAAACAACGCTTTGAAATTATAGGAAACTCAGCATTACTCGACAGGGCCATTGAAATAGCTTGTCAAGTAGCTCCTACTGATATTACAGTTTTGATTACTGGTGAAAGTGGAGTTGGTAAGGAAGTGTTCCCTAAAATTATCCATCAGTTAAGTGCCCGAAAACATGGACCCTATATTGCCATCAACTGTGGTGCAATACCCGAAGGAACTATTGATTCAGAATTATTCGGACACGAAAAAGGATCGTTTACCGATGCCCATGAAGCCCGAAAAGGCTATTTTGAAGTTGCTAATAACGGCACTATTTTTTTGGATGAAGTAGCAGAATTGCCTCTTTCCACGCAAGTTCGTTTGCTTAGAGTTCTCGAATCAAAGGAATTTATGAAAGTTGGATCATCAAAAGCCATAAAAACCAATGTTAGGGTAGTAGCCGCAACCAATGTTAACATTCTTGATGCGATTCAAAAAGGAAAATTCAGAGAAGATTTATATTATCGACTCAATTCGGTTCCAATTTCCGTTCCTTCGCTAAAGGAAAGAAAACAAGACATAGATTTATTATTCAGGCGATTTGCTGCTGATTTCGCTGAAAAATATCGCATGCCGTCACTTCAGCTTAACGATCAAGCACGCCTATATCTTATGAATTATCATTGGCAAGGCAATGTTCGTCAGTTAAAAAATATTACAGAACAGATATCAATTATTGAACGAAATAGGGATGTAACTTTAGAAACACTCATAAAATATTTACCAGAATCCACTTATCGCGACCTTCCTGTTCTGCTCGATAAATCAGATGCCACACAAGGCTTTTCGGAAAGAGAATTATTGTACAAAGTTCTTTTCGATATGAAAAAAGACATTCATGATTTAAAAAAAATTATTGCCAATATTTTGCAAACAACAGGTATCAATGTAAATATTAACCAACAAAAGAATTCTTTTGTAGATAAATACAACCCTGACTTTGATTCTATTATTGACGAAGATAAAGAATTTGAAATTCAACATACTTATAATGATAAAACGGTTCATGAACCCGTTAAAAACATCATAGAAGTTGAAGAAATACTATCTTTACAAAAAAAAGAAATGGATTTGATAAAGAAAGCGGTAGAAAAATATAAAGGTAAACGAAGAAAAGCTGCTGCAGAATTAGGTATTTCCGAAAGAACGCTTTATCGTAAATTAAAAGAATTTGATATAGATATTTAATAAAGGATTATAATAAAACACCAGTTATCAGAAAAATAATGCATAAACTTATAAAAATAATATCCGTCAGCTTATTACTATTATCATTAAACGGATGTGGATTTTACTCTTTCACGGGTGCATCCATATCACCTGATGTAAAATCTATTTCAATAATACAATTCCCCAATAATGCACCATTGGTTCAGCCTACATTGAGCCAAACATTTACACTAGCTTTGCGCGATAAGTTTGCTGCTCAAACCAATTTGAATGTAGTTAAAAATAATGGTGATCTGAATATTGAAGGTGAAATTACAGATTATTCTGTTCAGGCTATTGCAGTACAAGCCAATCAGCAAGCAGCATTAAACAGGCTAACCATTACCATAAAAGTAAGATTTACCAATACAAAAAACGAAAAACAGGATTTTGAAACATCCTTTTCCAGATACAGAGACTACGATAGCCAGAAAAATTTATCTTCAATAGAAAACGAATTAATAGACCAGATAAATAAAGAATTGGTAGATGATGTTTTTAACAAAGCTGTGGTTAATTGGTAAATAACAATTAAGATTTAGTATTATGACCAAAGAAAGTTATATAAAATTCTTAGAATCTTCTGAAAAGTTAAGCAAAAAAAGCATTTCGGAGGTGTTTGAAATGACAGCAAAATATCCCTTTTGTCAAAGCTTGCAAGTACTTTTAACCCTGAATTATTTAAAAAGCAATCATACTGATTTTGAAAAGCAGTTGTCAATTGCAGCCGCTTGTACTCCGAATCGTAAAAAGTTAAAAGAATTAATCAACCTTATTACTGCTCCTGCTATTAGCAAAGAAATAATAAAAGAAACGGATTCAGAAAAAAATGAATCAATAATAATTGCAGATGATAGTATTGCAACGGACGAAAATCCTGCTGTAAAACCCAAAATTAACGAAAAAGAAATAATTATTGACAAATTTTTAAAAGAAAAACCCAAAATCAATACACCACTACCCGATAAAGAATTTTCGCCTGATATTGAAAAAAACAGTCTTGTCGAAAATGATGATATTGTAAGCGAAACACTTGCTATGGTATATGAAAAACAGGGATATTACAAAAAGGCTATAAAAATTTATGAAAAATTAAGTTTGGAAAATCCCGAAAAAAGTAGTTCCTTTGCAAGCCAAATTAAAAAATTGAAAAATATTAGTAATCAACAATAAACAATAAACATAATGGGACTTTACGTTTTTATCTCAGTATTGATACTTATTACTTGTGTCTTAATAGGCTTAATAGTTTTAGTTCAAAATTCAAAAGGTGGTGGATTGGCATCAAACTTTGCCTCTTCAAATCAAATTATGGGTGTTAGAAAAACAGCCGATTTCTTAGAAAGAGCCACTTGGACTTTAGCTGTTGTTTTGCTTTTCCTAAGTTTAGTTTCTGTATTTGCTATTCCTCGCAACAGTCAAGAAGGTGCATTAAAAACTGAATTATCTACAGAAAATGCAGCAGCTCCGGTTAATGCAGCAACAAAAGCTCCTGCTCAACAGCAACCAGCTCAAGAACAACCAAAAGAGCAAGCACCTGTAAAATAAATTATCAAAAAAGAATTTAAAATGTCAGAGTGTTATTCATTTCTGACATTTTTTTTATCAAAACTTTTATGAAAGCAGACATTTTGTCATGTTTTTCACTTAAATGAAGAATGGCACAGAAAATGTTAATACCAATTCGTAAAAAATAAAATCATATTGTATAACAAATAATCATAAAGTATTATGGCAAAATTAAACATTAAACCATTAGCAGATAGAGTTATTGTAGAAGCTGCTGCTGCTGAACAAAAAACATCAGGTGGAATTATTATTCCTGATACAGCAAAAGAAAAACCACAAAAAGGTATTATTGTTGCTGTTGGCAACGGTAAAAAAGATGAACCAATGACAGTAAAAGTTGGCGATAATGTTTTATATGGTAAATATGCAGGTACCGAAATTACCATCGAAGGAAAAGAATATCTTATTATGAAAGAAGCTGATATTTACGCAATCGTTTAATTAACAAAATTTATAAACCAACATATTTAAGTATTAAAATTATGGCAAAAGATATAATTTTCAACTGGGAAGCACGCGAATCATTAAAAAAAGGCGTAGATGCATTATCAAATGCAGTAAAAGTAACACTTGGACCAAAAGGTCGTAATGTTATTATCGATAAAAAATTTGGTTCACCTTCAATTACCAAAGATGGCGTTACAGTTGCAAAAGAAATTGAATTAAAAGACACCGTTGAAAACATGGGTGCTCAAATGGTAAAAGAAGTAGCTTCTAAAACAGCTGATTTAGCTGGCGACGGTACTACTACCGCTACTGTTTTAGCTCAGTCTATCATTACTACAGGTTTAAAAAATGTTACTGCCGGAGCCAATCCTATGGATTTGAAACGCGGTATCGACAAAGCAGTTGTTGCTGTAGTTGCTGACCTTAAAAAACAATCGAAAGCGATTGGCGATAGCAACGAAAAGATTGAACAAGTAGCTACTATTTCGGCTAACAATGATTCTTTTATCGGAAAAATGATTGCTGAAGCAATGAGCAAAGTAAAAAAAGAAGGTGTTATCACTATCGAGGAAGCTAAAGGCATTGAAACTACTGTAAAAGTAGTAGAAGGTATGCAATTCGACAGAGGTTATATTTCTCCTTATTTTGTAACAGATACAGATAAAATGGAAACCGTATTCGAAATGCCTTACATTTTGATTTACGACAAGAAAATCTCTAACATGAAAGATTTTCTTCCTATCTTGGAAAAAGTAGTACAAACAAGTCGTCCGTTATTGATAGTTGCTGAAGATGTAGATGGTGAAGCTTTGGCTACATTGGTAGTTAACCGTTTGAGAGGCTCATTAAAAATTGCAGCTGTTAAAGCTCCTGGTTTTGGTGACAGACGTAAAGAAATGTTGGAAGACATTGCTATCTTAACCGGTGGTATTGTAATTTCTGAAGAAAAAGGCTACAAATTAGAAGATGCTGATTTATCTTACTTAGGACAAGCCGAAAAAATCACAGTTGACAAAGACAATACTACTATTGTTAGCGGAAAAGGTGAAAAATCAAATATCGAATCACGCATCAACCAAATTAAAGTTCAGGTTGAAAAAACTACTTCTGATTACGACCGCGAAAAATTACAAGAACGTTTGGCTAAATTAGCCGGTGGTGTTGCTGTTATTTATGTAGGTGCTGCAAGCGAAATTGAAATGAAAGAAAAGAAAGACCGTTTCGACGACGCTTTACACGCAACACGTGCAGCTATCGAAGAAGGTATCATCCCTGGTGGTGGTATTGGCTATATCAGAGCTATTGCTGCTATTTCTAAATTAAAAGGCGATAACGAAGACGAAAATACCGGTATTGCAATTATCCTAAGAGCTTTAGAAGAACCATTGCGTCAGATTGTTGCTAATGCTGGTTTGGAAGGTTCAGTGGTAGTTCAGAAAGTAAAAGAAGGTAAAGGCGATTTTGGTTTCAATGCAAGAACCGATGTTTACGAAAACTTATATGCATCAGGTGTTATCGACCCAACTAAAGTAGCAAGAATTGCATTAGAAAATGCAGCTTCTATTTCGGGTATGCTATTAACTACCGAATGTGTTTTAGCAGAGATTAAAGAAGAAACACCAGCACCTCCAATGGGCGGCGGAATGCCAGGCGGTATGGGTGGTATGTACTAATCCTTGCTTATAAAATTAAAAGTTTTAAAATCAATAATAAAAAACTCCATCTTCAAACGATGGAGTTTTTTTATGAAAAAAATTATAATTGCAAGTTTTATAAAAGGAGAATCGCAAGAAATTTTGCAATTTTTCATCTTTTTCACTTTTAAAGGGCTAAATTTGTAACCTTCAAATAAGTTGATACGTCAAACATTAAAATTATCAATATGGAACCAAAAAGATTATTAAGAAGTAATGTCAACAGAGTAATTGCTGGTGTATGTGGCGGAGTTGCTGAGTATTTTGTAATTGACCCTGTGCTTGTAAGAATACTATTTGTATTAACGGCCATTTTTGGGGCAGGATTTATTGTGTATCTGGTTCTTTGGATTATGATGCCAGAAGCACCACAAATATTTCAATAAAAATTATTTATCCAGAAAAAATGACACAAGAAAAAACCTTATACCGAAGTTTTAATAATAGAAAAATAGCTGGTGTTGCAGGTGGTTTAGCCGAACATTTTAACATTGATCCTGTAATAATCAGAATTTTATTTGTATTTGCAGCTTTATGTGGTGGTGGTGGTTTACTTATATACATTATCCTTTGGATTGTAATTCCTGAGTATTCTATTTATTCAAACATAACAGCATCAACAGAAACAACAAATTCAGAAACAACAAATTCAGAAACAACAAATAATAATTCAACATCAAACATGGAAAATCAATTTGAACCAAAAAAAGAAAAAAGAAACCGTCATGGCAATTTAACAGGAGGTCTAATCCTGATAACTTTAGGTATATTATTTTTAATAGCTCGTTTTGTTCCAAATTTAGATTTTGGAGATTTATGGCCTGTTATTCTTATTGTTGTTGGGATTACAGTATTATTGAGAAATATAGGGAAGAAAGAAAAAAATGATAATTGTTAATAAACAACTTAAATCATATTAATTATGAAATACAAAAATATATTTTGGGGCATCGTATTGATTGCCATCGGAATAATGATTATTTTGAAAAACATGGACATTGTCCATTTTAATTGGTTTGCAATTATGCAACTCTGGCCTCTTCTATTAGTAATATGGGGCATTTCGATCATACCGGTTAAAGATTATGTTAAATTCATTTTATCCTTGCTTACATTGATAGTTGGTATATTTCTTATCAATTATTATCAATGCAACGACTCTTTTTGTTGGAATTGGAAATACTCTGATGAAAAAGCAAACTGGAAAGAACAGAAAATGGAAGAAAACTATGATTCTACCATCACAATGGCAGTGCTGCAATTAGATGCAGTGGCAGGTGATTTCAATATCGACGGAACTACCAATAAACTCATTTCGTTTGAAAGTTCGGGGAATATTGGTGATTATAATTTGAATACTTCTACCAACGATAGTATGAAAGTTGTAGAAATTGGAATTGAAAACAATGTTGTTAAAATGAGCAACAATCAAAAAGGAAACAAAACAAAAATTGCATTGAACCCAAATCCTATCTGGGATTTAGATCTTGAAGCAGGTGCTTCCAATGTCAACTTTAATTTATCTGAATTCAAGATTAGAAATATCGATTTTGATGGAGGTGCATCTAATATTGAACTTAAAATAGGAAACAAACAAACAAATGTAAATATTAAGATTGAAGCAGGAGCTTCTTCTATAAAAGTTTTAATTCCTAAAGATTCAGGCTGCGAATTTGAAGGCGATAATGTTTTATCGAGTTTGAATTTTGATGGTTTTACAAAAACAAATGGTGTTTACCGTACTGCAGATTTCGATAAGGCTGCAAACAAAATATATATTAATATTGATGCTGCAATTTCTAAATTCAGTATCGAAAAATATTAATTTAAGAGTGTAAAAGATGAGAAAAGTCCTGTAAATATTTTGTTTGCAGGACTTTTTTTATGCTTCTTTCAAAAAGTGGTTTTGAATAATCTCAGCCTTTGCTTTTCCAACAACTTTTTGTATTTCTTCCAAATCAGCTTTCTGAATATTTTTTACCGATTTGAATTTACGAAGCAATGCTTGTGCGGTTGCAAAACCTATGCCTTCAATATCAGTAAGTATAGATTTTATAGTAGCTTTTTGTCGCTTGCTCCGATGATGGGTAATTCCAAAACGATGGGCTTCGTCACGTAGTTGTTGGATGATTTTCAAGGTTTCCGATTTCTTATCCAAATACATAGGAATAGAATCATTTGGATAATAAATTTCTTCTAATTTTTTAGCGATTCCGATTATACTTATTTTCCCTCTTAATCCTAAATTATCCAAACTCTTCAAGGCTGAACTTAATTGCCCTTTACCACCATCTACAATAATTAACTGAGGCAATGGTTTCTCCTCCTCTATCAGTCGCTTGTAACGACGATAAATTACTTCTTCCATCGAAGCAAAGTCGTTAGGACCTTCTACCGTTTTGATATTAAAATGGCGATATTCTTTTTTATCAGCTTTTGCATTTTTAAACACAACCATTGCAGCAACAGGAAAACTTCCTTGTATATTTGAATTGTCAAAACATTCGATGTGTGAAGGAATTTCGTTCAAGCGAAGGTCTTTCATCATCTGGTTTAAAATTCGTTTTGAATGTCTTTCTGGATCTATCAAATCCTTTTGTTTTTGCTTTTCTAGCTTATAGAATTTAGCATTTCGTTCCGATAGATCGAGCAGTTGTTTTTTATCGCCACGTTGCGGAACCGTTAATAATGTTTTCTGCAAATCAATATCAAGCGCAAAAGGAATAATTATCTCTCTTGAAGCACTGTTGAACCGTTGACGCAAATCAATAATGGCGATACAAAGTAGTTCTTCGGGTGTTTCATCTAATTTCTTCTTTAATTCTACTGTATGGGTTTGAACAATAGCTCCGTCAATTACTTTGAGGAAGTTAACAAAGCCTGTATTCTCATCAGTAACTATTGAAAAAACATCCACATTATCAATAGCCGGATTTACAATAGTGGATTTGCTCTTATAATTTTCGAGATGATCCATTTTTAATTTGATGATTTGCGCCTTTTCAAATTCAAGACGATCGGCATAATGCATCATCAAATCTTTTAGTTGTTTCAACACATTTGAGATATTTCCTTTAATAATCTCTTTAATTTCACCAATGGTTTGATTGTATTCTTCCGTAGTTTGAAGTCCTTCGCAAGGACCTTTGCAGTTCTTGATATGATACTCTAAGCAAACCTTGTACTTTCCGCTATTGATATTGGAATCTGATAAATTAAGTTTACAGTTTCTTATTTGATAAAGTTGCCTAATCAGTTCCAGCAACGTATTCATCATTCTTACCGAAGCATAGGGTCCAAAATATTGAGAACCATCTTTAATAATGTGACGCGTGGGGAAAATCCGGGGATAAGCTTCATTTTTAATACAAATCCATGGATAGGTTTTGTCATCTTTCAACATCACATTGTAGCGAGGTTGATATTTCTTTATTAGGTTGTTTTCGAGTAATAATGCATCTAACTCTGTATCAACAATCATAAATCGAATATCAGCAATTTTACGAACCAAAACTGCTAATTTCCCATTTTCAAAAGTGTCTTTGTTGAAATAAGAAGAAACTCTCTTTTTTAAGTTTTTTGCTTTCCCAATATAAATAATAGTAGCTTTCTCATCAAAATATTGATAAATACCTGGCTTTTCAGGCAAAGTCTTTATTATAGACTTTAGGTGAGTCAGATACTTATGTTTAGGATTCACAGAAGAATATTAAGTTATAAATTAACTCATTGCTTTTGACTCAACATTAATCATAAACAATTAATAATTAGTATTTTATTTATTTGTTTTTTCTATCAAAATTCCTAAATCTGCTAGCCCAACAATATCATAATAATCCATCAGGTTGTCAATTTGAAATTTATACTTTCCTTCCTCATTAAAATAATATTTCCCTTTTACCAATAATTTGAGGTCCCATAAATCACCAGCACCAGCACCTAAAAACTTGCCGCTTTTATCTTTTACTAAAAAAGTGTGCATAGTAGTTCTTTCTTCACCTGTTGGAGAATAAATGGTAAGATTTATTTTTAAATCATCATAGGGATATTGAGTTATGTGCCTTAGTGTTAAATAAACATTGTATTCTATTTCCCTATCTTTTATAGGCACTTCGAAAAACAAAGGTTTAAAACGATTCCAAGTATAGTTGTCAAATTGCTGACGTTTTTCGTAAATCTTACCTTTGTTACAAGCTGTTAAAGCAATAAAGCTCAAAACTGCGATAATAAGATATTTTTTCATTAGTTATTATGTTTTTGAATTATTGTATTCTTGGGCTGTATAAATTCTAATTTTCGCTTCCCGCTTTCTCTGGAACCAACAAAGATGCCAAAACACTGACAATAAGTATAGCCAAAACAACATATAATGAATGAGCCGTTGTAAAACCTATTTCTTTTAACCAATGATGAAATATCATTTTGAATCCAATAAATGTAAGAAGTACTGCTAATCCAACTTTCAAAAATCTGAATTTGTTCATCACGTTACTTAGCAAGAAAAATAGCGAACGTAAACCTATAATGGCAAAAATATTACTAAAGAAAACAATGTATGGGTCTTTTGTTATCGAAAAAATAGCGGGCACTGAATCAACGGCAAAAATAACATCAGTAAATTCAATTACTAAAAGAACGATAAATAAAGGCGTAATAAAATTTTTTCCGTTCTTTCTAACTATAAAATGCTGCTGAACATAACGAGGATAAACTGAAAAGTGCTTGGAGGCGAATTTTACGATAGGATGCTTATCGGCATCCATTTTTTCTTCTTTATTGCGGGTAAGAAACATTTTAATTCCGGTAAAAATGAGCAATAAACCAAACAAATAGAGTATCCAAGCAAACTCCTGAATTAAGGCAGAACTAAGAAAGATAAATACAAATCGCATTACAATTGCACCAATAATTCCCCAAAATAATACTCTTTTGTAATATTTTTGCTGAACTCCAAAAGAAATGAAAATAAGTATCATTACAAAAACATTATCCACAGATAAAGCATATTCAATAAGATAACCCGTTAAATATTCAAGCGAAAGGTTGTTGCGGTAAACTGATAAAGCCGATTCAAAATCCAAGCCATCAATATTAATTGGATGATCATGAATTTTAATAATATGATTAAGTTTTTCAATAGAATCAATGCCGTGAATCCATTCGCCATGAGTCCGTATAATCATATAGAAAATCAATGAAATACTCACCCAAACAACAGTCCATGTGATAGATTCTTTGAATGAAACTACATGACTTTTCTTTCCAACTAATACCAAATCGACAAAAAGCATAAGTAGTGTAAATGCTATAAAACCTGAAAAAAATATGATTTCGTTCCAATTCATAATTATAATATATATGTTATGCAAAAATAATTATTTATACCTTTACTTTTGCATGAAAATTAAAATAAAACCTTTCTTCTTTATTAAGAATTATTAGTTGAAAACTTTAACATTCATTTAAAAAACTTTCCCTGATTATTGTTTAACTTGGCTATCTCAAAACTAAATGTCAAAACAAAAGAATTTCAGAATTAAAGATTTGGGTTCAACTATTATAAATCAGGTAGAATGTACAAGAAAAAAAGCAAAGGAAATAGTTTATTTGGAGGTTTGTTTGTGTTATTAATTACATTGTTGGCAGGTGCTGATTATGATATGCAGAATAATGTAATGTCGATTTCACATACAAATTTTTCTCATTTCTCCACTCCAACAAATACTAATTCTTTTGTTCCTGATGTTCGTAAAGTGCATTTTATTGACAGTATTGTTAAAGCATCATATAAAAAAGGCTTGTTTAATGGCAGTATATTAGTTGCTGAAAAGGGAAGGATTTTATATGCAGGAGCTTTTGGCTATAGCAATATTAAAACCAAAGATACCTTAAACATAAATACTCCTTTTCAATTGGCCTCGGTTTCTAAAATGTTTACCGCTACTGCAATTATGTTTTTACACGATAAAGGTTTATTAGAATATGATGATGATCTAAAAAAATACATTCCCGAATTCCCCACAAGTGGAATTACAATTCGTAATTTGTTGAATCATCGTTCTGGATTACAAAATTATATCTATGTAGCTGATAAATATTGGGATAGAACAAAAATAATAACCAATAACGATATTCCTGCTTTGTTCAAAAACAATGATATAAAACCTGTATTCCCTCCCAATCATCATTTTAATTATTGCAATACCAATTATGCATTATTAGCTTTAATAGTTGAAAAAATAAGTAGTTTTTCTTTTCGTGATTTTATGAAAACATTTATTTTTACTCCTTTAAAAATGAATAATTCATATATTTACTGCAAAGCCGATGAGAATTTTAAACCAGGAAGCGCCATTGGATTTTCCTGTTTTAACAGAGGAGGTATGAGAGCAGAAGTACCTGATTATTTGGATGGTGTAACAGGTGATAAAGGAATGTATTCAAGTGTAGAAGACTTGTATTTGTACGATCAGGCTTTGTACGAATGTCGTTTGATGAAATCCTCTGTTTTGGCTGAAGCATTTACACCTTCTCCTGATGACAACGGAAAAACTAAAAAATATGGTTTCGGTTGGCGTATCAGAGTTAGTGAAGATCAAAAGAAAGAAGTTTATCATTACGGTTGGTGGAGAGGCTTTCGCACTTATTTTATTCGTGAATTAACGGATAAAATGACTGTTATTTCATTGAACAACCGCAGCAATGTGCATATCAACAATATTTTATGTCAAATACTCTGGTACGATAAACAAGCAAAAACTGAAGGAATTTCGGAAGAAAGTGACGAGTAGTTGACAATTAAAATTCCAAAAAACGCTTTTTTACTTTAAGTACTTTAAACTTTATAACCAGTAAATATTCATGCAAACACCTACATCCTTAAAAACTGGCGATAAAATAGCAATTATTTCTACTGCTCGAAAAATTTCACAGGAAGAGTTAAAACTGGCGATAGAAATGTTTCGCAAATGGGGATTTGATGCAGTTTATGGCAGGAATTTATTTAGAGAAAATCACCAGTTTGCTGGTTCCGACCAAGAAAGAACTGAGGATTTACAGTGGGCATTAGATGATGAAAATATAAAAGCCGTAATTTGTGCCCGTGGTGGTTATGGAACAGTTAGAATTATCGATAATATTGATTTCAGTAAATTTCAACAAAATCCTAAATGGATTATTGGCTATAGCGATGTTACGGTATTGCATTCACATATTCAAAAGCAATTAGGTATTGAAACTATTCATGCAACAATGCCTATTAATTTCCCAAAAGATGGAAACGAAAACGAAACGCTGACTTCTCTAAAAAATGCTTTGCATAACAATAATATTCAATATACTATTAATTCTCATCCATTGAATCGGATAGGAAATGCAGAAGGGATTTTGGTAGGCGGGAATCTTTCAATTTTGTATAGTCTTATTGGTACAGCCTCTGACATCAATACCGATGGAAAGATCTTATTTATAGAAGATTTGGACGAATATCTTTATCACATTGATCGAATGATGATGAATTTAAAACGGAATGGGAAATTAGCCAACCTTGCTGGTTTAATAATAGGTGGGATGTCGGAAATGAATGACAATACTATCCCTTTCGGAAAAACAGCAGAAGAAATTATTTCAGCATCAGTAGCGGAATATTCTTATCCTGTTTGTTTTCATTTTCCTGCTGGACATCAGGATGATAACAGAGCTTTAATTTTAGGAAGAAAGATAATATTAAATGTAGGAGAAACTGTTGAATTACAATTTACTGAGTCAAAAGAAAATACTAATAAAATGTTTTCTGCTTTAAAAAAATCTTCTGGATTTATTATAATGATATGCGCATTATTTTCTTTTATTTATGCAGCAATAAAATTAATAAAATATTTATTGGGTTAATAAATTACGATTATGGCAGAACACAATCAATTAGGCGCTGCTGGCGAAAAAGCCGCAGAAAATTTCTTAAAAGAAAAAGGCTATGAAATTATGGCTACCAATTGGCGTTATGGTTCCGACGAAATTGATATTATAGCCAGGCACAATAAATTTTTGGTAATAGTTGAAGTTAAAACCCGTTCTACCAATGCTTTTGGAGAACCTGAACTTGCAGTTACCAAGCAAAAACAAAAGTTTTTAATCAGAGCTGCTCAAAATTATATTCAACAAAAAAACATTAACGAAGAATGCCGTTTTGATGTTATTTCAATCATTGCCAAAAACGGGAAAAATATTATCCATCACATCGAAGATGCTTTTTATCCGGGAATAAGTTATTAAAACCCAATATTCTGCTCACAAAAAATTTATCCACTCATATTCTCTGTATCTGCCTGAAATTTAAAACCTAATCGTTTTCCTGTTTTTAAACGGATATTGTCAATATTTGCTTGAATTTCGAAAACGGTTACTTCTTTTACCTCTTCATAAGGCGGTGTAAGTAAATCAAAATTGGATGTGTATAGAATAGCATTTTCAACGATTTCTCTTGCAGCTTCTTTGGTCAAAATATTATTGGCAAAATTATTATATATCAAGCCTAATTCTTTTTTACCCTCAATATAAAAATGATTTTCCTTATTGATAAAAACTCTTCCTATTAAATAACCTATATCATTTTCACGATTGTATTTAAAAGAATCGGCTAAAAAATTATAAATATTAATCATTCCACAATACGAACGTTTTTTATCTTCACGAATATAATTGGTCCGCATAATTTCGTCATTCCGCGAAAATTCAAAAATATTGGTATGCATCATAAAAATAAGCACATCTCCTGCAAATTTCAATTCCATCCCAAAAATATCTCTATCTTTGTATTCAAAAGAGATACGTGTTTCATCAGGAGATAACTTTTTTTTAAAATCATCTACTATCTCAACAATTACTTCTTTGAATAATTTTGCTGCCTCAAAAGTGTTTTTATATATATCCTGTTTGAGTTTTGCCTTATTCAATACTTTATCAAATAAATCAATCTGATTGTTATTTTCTTCCATGGTTTTTTATTCCGAATTATTATATAGGTACTCTATTTACACCCTTTCCCCCACTGATAAGTATCCTGATCCAAACCAAGAAGTTGAAACACTCTGTCAATAACAGTCGCAGCCACTTCTTCAATAGTTTGGGGTTTACTATAAAAAGAAGGTGTTGCTGGACAAATAATTCCTCCGGCTTCGGTTACAGTTTTCATATTGGTTATATGAATTAAATTAAGCGGTGTTTCGCGTGTTACAAGTATCAATTTCTTTCTTTCCTTTAGCATTACATCAGCTGCACGGCAAATCAAATCATTAGCCATGCCAGAGGCAATACGCCCTAAAGTTCCCATGGTGCAAGGACAAACAATGAATGCGTCGTAATTGGCAGAACCTGAAGCAAAAGGAGCATAAAAATCATTTGCTTGATACATTTTAAAAGGTAAATTTTTGTAATCATCATCACCCATTTCAAATTCCCAAACCTGCCTTGCATTTTCGGTAAATACTACCCCCACCTCTACAATCTGATCAGATAATAGCTGCATCTTTGCAAATAGAACTTTTGCATAAATCGCACCACTGGCACCAGTAACACCAACAGCTATTTTAATTTTATTTAGCTTTGGCATGATTGATTATATATTGAATAGAAATTACCAAAGTATTGTTGAATTGACCATATTGAAAGAAAATCCAGCGATCACCTGATGCAGGCTTTTGACGTATCCCAATCACAGAATAATCTACCCTGAAATTTGCATTCCAGCGATCGGTAATTGCATAGTTTCCCCCTATAATCCAACTAAATGCAAATTTTCGGAAAGGATTGCTTTCAATTTCCCAATGGTCACGTTCTTCGTAATTACTTAATAATAAACCAAAAGCAGGACCAGTTTCAACAGAAAAATTTTGAGCCAATTTATATTGAAATAAAACAGGTAATTGCAGATAATTTACCCGCATTTTATATTGATTGTAATCCCCTTTCTCAACATTTGGAGAATGACTGCTTCCTTTTTGGATAAATTCCATTTCTAACTGTAGTGCCGTACGCATCGAAAGTTGATAATTAACGAACAATCCCGCATCTAAACCAAATTTATCGTAACCACCAAAGCCATCTCCATCAACCTGAGAGCCTACAACTCCTGCTTTAATGCCAGCATTGAAATATTGAGCATTAACCAAAAGTGCAGAAGATAAAAAAACGAATATTAAAATGATTTTTGTCTTCATCATAAGTATTTTTCAACAAAGATAATGATAATTCGATTGAAAAAAACAAGCTTAATAAACATGTTTTTAAAAGAAAATTACCTGATTACAGCCTGCAATTTTTCAACATATACCTTTATCAATCGGTTCATGATACCATCAATCTGTTTATCATTGAGGGTTTTTTCCTGATCCTGTATCGTAAAACTTACCGCATAAGATTTTTTGCCGGCTTCTAATTTATCGCCTTCATACACATCGAAAAGGTTGACTTTTTTCAACAGATTTTTTTCTGTTTGATATGCGAGTTTTACAATTTCGGCAAAACTAACTTCTTTATTAATCAACAATGCCAAATCGCGGCGGACTTCAGGAAATTTAGATACTTCTGCATAAACTACCTCAGCATTGGGAATCATTTTAATGATAGTATCCCAATGGAAGTCGGCATAAAAAACAGCTTGTTTGATATCAAAAGAAACAAGTAATTGGTGATGCAAACTGCCATAAGTTAGTACTTGTTTTCCGTTGGAAGTATATTCCAATGCTTCCTCGAAAATAGAATTCGAAATCGTGTTTACATTCAGTTTATCAATATTGATACGCAAACGATGCAATATATTTGTTACATGTGCTTTCAAGTTAAAAAAGTCAGTATTGGAAGCAGCAATGTTCCAGCTTTCAGCATATTTTTTGCCGCTTACAAAAACAGCTAAATGTTTTTCTTCTTTAAACCGTTTGGCGACATTGACTTCTGCACTCACCTCTGCATTGTAAGTATAAGTATTTCCAAATTCGTACAATTTCAAATCACTTAATTTGCGATTGATGTTGTAACTAATGCTTTCCAAACCACCAAATAAAAGACTCTGACGCATTACATCCAGTTCTTTACTCAAAGGGTTTAATATCTTTACGTTGTAGATAGGATTGAAATCTGCAATTTTATTCACATAATCAGAGCTTGTGAGCGAATTGTTCATAATTTCCACAAAGCTATTATTGCTAAGGTAATTTGAAATCGTATTTTGTACTTTTTCTTTATCCGGCTTAGCAACATAAGAAATACTGGAGCGCAAACCACTTCCAATTTCAATGTTGTTGTAACCATAAATACGCAGAATTTCTTCAATTACATCGGCTTCGCGAACCACATCTACCTTGTTGGTAGGTATCAGCAAAATTAAACTTTCTTCAGTTTCATTGGTGATTTCAATTTCCAAAGAAGTCAGAATGTTTTTTATGATGCTTTTTTCTATCACTTTCCCGATCAAACGATAGGTATTCTTATAACTGATTTCAACACATTTGCGTTCAATGGGAGTTGGATATACATCCATAATTTCAGACGAAACATTGCCGCCTGCTAATTCTTTAATCAGCAATATGGCACGTTTGAGTGCATACATTGTAATATTAGGATCACAGCCACGTTCGTAACGAAAAGAAGCATCAGTTTTCAAACCGTGAAACTTAGAAGTTTTGCGAATGGTAGTTGCATCAAAATACGCACTTTCGAGAAATATATTTTTAGTTTCTATTGTTACACCCGATTTAGCTCCACCAAAAACGCCGGCTATACACATACCTTCTTTAGTATTACAAATCATCAAATCTTCGCCCGACAATTTACGTTCGCTTCCGTCGAGCGTAAGGAAAGAACTTCCTTTGGCTAATTTTTTAACGATTACTTTCTTCCCTTCAATTTTATCGGCATCAAAAGCATGCAAAGGTTGTCCGGTTTCAAACAAAACAAAATTGGTAATATCTACTATATTGTTGATAGACCGTATGCCGATGGTTTTCAGTTTATTCTTCAACCAATCAGGGGATTCCTTTACTTCGATACCCGAAATGCTAATGCCGGTATAACGGGGACAAGCCTGGGTATCTTCAACAACGATTTCAATAGGCAAGTTATGATTATCAATGTTGAATGCATCAACAGTTGGTAATTTTAATTCAACTTTGGTAACAGTTTCTGCAAGGTTGTTAATAACAGCAGCCAAATCGCGAGCTACACCAATATGGGAAATAGCATCGGAACGATTGGGTGTTAATCCGATTTCCAGCATATAATCGTCTTCAATCTTAAAATAGCTAGAGGCAGCAGTGCCCACCTCAACGGATGGATCCAACACCATAATACCTGCATGCGAATGACCCAGCCCCAATTCATCTTCGGCACATATCATACCTTCCGAAACTTCGCCTCGGATTTTTGATTTCTTAATGGTAAAAGATTCATTACCATTGTAAAGCACAGCCCCTATGGTAGCCACCGCTACTTTTTGTCCGGTTGCCACATTGGGTGCACCACAAACGATGTGAAGCAGTTCTTCGCCACCAACATCCACAGTAGTAATGCTTAATTTATCAGCATCCGGATGTTTGCTGCAGCTTTTCACTTCACCTATCACAATACCCTGCAATCCACCTTTGATGGATTCTATTTTTTCTATACACTCTACTTCTAGCCCGCAATCGGTAAGCAATTGCCCTGCTCTTTCTGCTGTTAAGTCAATGTTTAAATATGTTTTCAGCCAGTTATATGAAATCTTCATAAGCCCTTTGTTTAAAAAAACAAAATTACAAATTTTTAGGAATTCTAATGAGTATGATTAAGAGAAATAAGAAAAAGGGGTTATTTACCCCTTTTTCTTATTCATTATGAAGAACAATCTTTATCTGATCACCCCTTTACATCTCGAAGTAGAATATGCAGTAAAATATCCAACGGCACCATTGCTGATATTTCCTTTTACATTTGCTGGAGGTCCACTGAAAAGTGGAGTAGATGGACGTGTAGCATCCTGTAATTCCATAACAAATTTTTGAAATTCTTTAGTTATTCTCCAAATTTCCAATTCAATAGTATCACCTGGGTATGCTTTTTCGTCGGATTTTTCATCTCTCAAATACCCAACTCCTATTCCATTTGTATAATTTCCGTTATACATCTTATCATCTACAACTAATGGTTCTGTAATGGTATCAGTCAACAAAACATTGTTTTTATAAATATTGAATAAATAATAATCAGTAGTAGGAGGATCAAAAACATAACATTTTACTTCCCACGATTCAAAATTTTCATTGTACTTCATTGCTATAGAATCAATTGTATTGATAGGATAAATTGTTGAACTTGCCGAATATTCTTCAAAAACACCATTTTTATCAATGTCCACATTTTTAATCAACAATTGATAAGTTTTTCCAACTTTTCCATAAGTATTAGGAGGTGTTTCATAAACACCGTCTGAGTTCTCTGTCAATAAAATTGTATTAACACCATCGCTAATAGTTACAATAGCTCCACTTACTGGAAGAGCAGCGTTATTATAAAAATAGCTCGAAGTTTTGGTAAGTCTTACTTTGTGAACGGTGGTATCGGTAGAAAATCTGCCTTCAACAACCAAACGAGTATAGGCATCGTCTAACTGAATGTCCATTTTTTCGGTACAGCTATAAAGCATTGTTAAAATACTCAATAGGATAAAATATATAATTCTGTTCATGGTTTTAAAATTTGAAATTGTAAGTAATTGCCGGAATAAAACTAAATAAATACGTTTTTTCAGCATAAGTAATTTGCGGATTATTTTCATCTTGTTTAAAACTAATAGCCCATGCATTTTTTCGTCCATAAGCATTATAAATTGAGAAATTCCATTCAGAACTCCACTTGCGATTGGGTTTTGTTTTGCTTTTCAGGGTTAATGATAAATCTAATCTATGATAGTCTGGCATTCGATATGCATTTCTGTCAGAATAAATCGGAACAATTTTTCCTCCAATTTCAGCTCTTCCTGTTGGAAATGTAACAGGTGAACCAGTATAATATACCCAATTAGCCGATAATGTAGTTCTTGGACTTATTTCATAATTCAAGACAATAGCAATATTATGGGGTTTATCGTAATACGCTAAGTATGTATTCCCATTATTTATATCTGCAAAACTCCTATCTGTTTTTGATAAAGTATAACTTACCCATCCATTGATTTTCCCTTCAGGAATTTTAACCATTACTTCCAATCCTTTTGAAGTAGAATTTCCAAAACGGAGTTCACCATCAAGTTTTTCATTAAGCAATAATTCTGCATGATCTTTAAAATCGATTGAATTATTCATTTTTTTATAATATGTTTCTATAGAAGTCTCAATATAGTTTCCCATAAAGTTTCTAAAATAACCGATTGCTATTTGATCACAACGTTGTGGTTTCACATTTTTGCTGGCAGGAAACCATACATCCAGCGGTGTTCCTGAAGTAGAGTTCTGAGCCAACTGAATATATTGGAATGTTCTTGAATAGTTTGCTTTTACAGAAGACTCATCATTAATATTATAACTAATTCCAAAGCGAGGTTCAAGACCACTGAATGTTTTGTAAAAATCACCAGATTTATAAACTGTTGAATCAATTGATTCAAAATTACTGTTATAATTATATATGGTAGCTGGTCCTACATTTTGAAACATCGAAAATCTCAGCCCATATTTCATGGTAATTTTATTATTAACTTTTTGGTCGTTGCCCAAATACAAACCATTTTCCAATGCATAAGAAGAAGGAACTACAAATTCATTAAACATACTCTGAGAACCTGTTCCTTTAGCACTTCCCGGTTGGAAAATATGATAAATACTGCTTATGCCAAATTTAATCGTATTTTTAGGATTTGAATATAAGGTAAAATCTGCTTTTAAGCCATAATCCCGCATTTTTGAATTCCAATCGAAAGAATAAGCTTCACCTTCGGGAGTTCCTAAATAATAATCGTATTTGCTATAAACAAACATAAAATTTGAAAATAACTTCTTTGAAAATAAATGATTCCATCTTAATGTAAATGTTTGGTTTCCTGATGTTAACTTAGAAAAATTATTGTTAAATACATCTCTTCCAAAATAACCCGAAAGATACAATCTATTATTCTCATTAATAGTGTGAGAAATTTTTGCATTGAAATCATAAAAGTACAAAACGTTATCTCTAACATTTTTATCAGAAGATAAAGGTAAAAACAAATCAAAATATGTTCGTCTTCCCGACATGATAAACGAAGTTTTGTCTTTAATTAAAGGTGCTTCAATGGTTAATCTGCTTGATATTGTACCTATCCCTCCTGTTGCCGAAAAATTCTTTTGATTTCCATCATTCATTCTCACATCCAGCACTGAAGATAATCTTCCACCATAATTCATAGGAATATCACCTTTGTATATTTTTACATCTTTAATTGCATCATTGTTAAAAACAGAAAAGAAACCCAATAAATGAGAAGCATTATAAACGGTAGCTTCGTCCAACAATATAAGATTTTGATCAGGACTTCCACCTCTTACACTAAAACCCGAAGAACCCTCACTTGTAGTTTGGATGCCTGGCAATAATTGTAAGGCTTTTATTACATCCACTTCGCCCATAAAAGCAGGAATCTTTCGAATTGTTTTAGCATCCATGCGGACAACACTCATTTCATTTTTAGTGACATTTTCATTACTTCGCTTTTCGCTAATTACAACTGCTTTAAGCTCTTGTTGTTTGGGTTGTAATTCCACATTAAGGGTTAAGTTTACTTTAAGCTCAATTTCTTTCACTAAAGTTTCATATCCAACGTATGAATAAACCAATGTGTATTTTCCGGCAGGAATACTAAGAGAATAAAATCCGTACATATTGGTAGCCACTCCAGATTTTAATTCTCTTACATATATTGTTGCTCCAAGAAGTTGTTCTCCAGTTTTTGAATCTTTTACACTACCGCTTACAATTGGCTTTTTATCTAAATCAGTTAAGGGATTTGACGCTTTAGTAAATGAAGTTGTAAATAATAATAGTAAAAAAAATATTAGTATTTTATTGTGTTTCATTGTAAAATTTTTGAGAGTTTTTTAAGTAATTAGGATTAACAATTAATGTACTCTTATTGTTGTAGGTTATTTAGGTATTATCGTCCAAATCCTCCAAATAAAAAGCTAATTGAAGCTTGTGGGCTGTTAAAATCTGATGATTTATAAAATGATTGCACTTCTCCATTATCGTTTGTGTAGGCTTTATCCACACCACTTACATATCGATAACCAGCTCCTATGTTTATTTTAAACCAACGAGTGAGGTTCATTTCCATTTCTATTTGTGGTGTAAGTACAAAAACCTGATCTAAACCAACTTTTGTATGTGAATCATTTTCAAAGTCTGCATCCACCAAACCAATTGTACCCCAACCTATTTTGGCACTAGCACCCCAGTGAATAGCATCTTTTCTATTGTGAATATAACCAAGCCAAAAACCACCATGACCAAACACAGTGCGCATAGTTGGATATTTAATAATTTCTCCATTTGATTGCTTAACTATTAAGCCTTCCACATCATGCTCTGTAGCCAATCCCATGCCATAAGCTCCAATATAAAATGTTTGATTAAATAAAACTGCACCACCGCCACCAGACGAAACTGCTAAACTTCCACCTTTTGATGAAAATTCTACAATAGGTGCACCAAAACCATTTACAGAGATTTTACCATTATTCCCAAATATGTAGTGTGTGGGCTTTTCATTTTGTGCACTTAACATAAAAACACTAAATGCAATAACTGTTGTTAAAAAGATTTTTTTCATGTATTAAATTTTTAATAGATTTTTTGTACAAATAATGTGCAAAAATAGGATGAGATTTTTAAGTATAAAAAACATTTTCGTTGAATGCCTCAAAAAAGAGATTGAAAGTATAAATTTTATAGTTAACGTGTTTTTTTAATAAACTTATAAGGTAAAAAAAGGATTACAAAAAAATTCGTTTTAAACAAAATTTACAAAAAAGAAAAATGTAATTTCTAAAAGGATAAGCGGTAACAATATTATTATATAAATGCTATATAGTTAGAAATTAACCACAAATCTAATCGAAATTTGGTTTACTAAAAGGCTTCAAATTTTTAAACTTGTTTACTTTATGAATTAAGAAACTAATGCCCTCAAATAAAGTTGTATGGTGTTTTCTAATCCTAAATACAAAGCATCGCTTATCAATGCATGACCTATGGAAACCTCTAGTAAACCAGGAATATTATTTGCAAAATAAGCCAGATTATTCAAATCCAAATCATGTCCGGCATTGATGCCTAAGCCTAATTCATTAGCTTTTTTAGCTGCTTCAATAAATGAAGCAATTGCTTTTTCTTTGTCAATAGGATAGTTTTTGGCATAGCTTTCAGTGTAAAGTTCTATGCGGTCAGTGCCTGTTTTAACAGCATTTTCAATCATCTTCAAGTCAGTTTCTATAAAAATAGAAGTTCTGATACCAAAACTATGAAACTGTGCAACTACATCTTTTAAAAAAGCTTCATTTGCAATGGTATCCCATCCTGCATTAGAAGTTAATGCATCGGGTGGATCCGGGACCAAAGTTACTTGAGTAGGTTTTACTGATGTTACCAGATGAATAAACCCTTTATTAGGATAACCTTCAATATTAAATTCAGTAGTTATGTTTGGTTTCAATTCATATACATCACTATAGCGAATATGCCTTTCGTCGGGGCGAGGATGAACTGTTATCCCTTGAGCTCCGAAACGCTCACAATCTAAAGCAGTTTTTAATACATTGGGGACATTCCCTCCACGAGCATTGCGTAACGTTGCTATTTTATTGACATTTACACTTAACTTAGTCATTATTATTAATTTTTGGCAAAATTACTCAAAAACAACAAGAGTGCAAAATCTTGTATATGTAAATTTATATTAATACAAAGTTGCTAATATTTCATTTCTTATAATACATCAATTGGGAACTTTTATTTAACTATTGCGTATAAAGCAAAATATAAACAAATTATTCGTTATTGCATGAATATTACAGGTTTACTTTTACTTCCATTTGCTGTTCTTTACGGATTAATTGTATATGTAAGAAATAAGATGTTTGATTTTAAAATTTTAAAATCAAAATCTTTTGCTATTCCTGTAATTTCAGTAGGAAATTTAAGCGTAGGTGGAACAGGCAAAACACCTCATATTGAATACTTAATAAATTTATTACGAAAAGATTTTATTATTTCCACTTTAAGTCGTGGATATGGCAGAAAAACAAAGGGTTTTTTAATGGTTGATGAAGCTGCTACCTCAGAAACTGCTGGTGATGAACCTTTGCAATACAGAAAAAAATTTCCCGAAATTTGTGTAGCTTTAGACGAAAAAAGGAAAAGAGGAATTGTTAAAATTCTAGAAAAGAATCCGGAAACAAATGTTGTATTGTTAGATGATGCTTTTCAACACAGGTATGTTAAAGCAGGATTATCGATTTTGCTAACAGATTACTACAAGCCTTTTTCGCATGATTATATACTCCCAAGTGGTACATTGCGAGAATCCAGAAGTGGCATGAAGCGAGCCGACATTATTGTTGTAACGAAGTGTCCTCGAGTAATTTCTCCTATCACATGCAAATCCATGGAAGAAGATATGAAAATCCAACATGGACAACATGTATATTATTCTTATATTGATTATGGGAATTTAATTCCTATGAATCCTTTTGCAGAAAAAATAGCCGCTGAGAAATTTTCTACTATCCTTATGTTTGCCGGAATTGCCAACCCATATCCTCTTGAAGATCAATTGAAATCTATTGCTGACACCGTTGAAACTATTAGATTCCGTGATCATTATCAATATCAGCCAAAAGATATGTTGAAAATCAAGGAAATGTTCGAAAGTATATTCTCAAAAAACAAAATAATAGTAACTACAGAGAAAGATGCAATGAGAATAAATGGCACTCCATTAATGAATTTTTTTGTAAATTTGCCCCTCTTTTATCTTCCCATTGAAGTTAAATTTCATAAAAAAGATAAAGATAAGTTTGAAAAACAAATAATAAACTATGTTAGAAAAAATAAAACAAACCACTAATTTTATTCAAAAGCAAATTGATTTTGTTCCTGAAGTAGGCATAATCTTAGGTACCGGATTAGGAAATCTTACCAACGAAATAGATATTAAATTTACAATTCCATACAAATCAATCCCTAATTTCCCTGTTTCAACAGTAGAAGGTCATAGCGGACAATTGATTTTCGGTACATTGGGTAATAAAAAAGTGGTTGCCATGCAAGGACGTTTTCATTACTACGAAGGCTATAACATGAAAGAAGTTACCTTCCCGATTCGTGTATTGAAAATGCTAGGTATAAAATTATTGGTGCTTTCAAATGCCAGTGGCGGTATGAATCCTGATTTCAAAATAGGTGATATGATGATCATTACCGACCATATTAATATGATGGGCGATAATCCATTATTAGGTAAAAATTATGATGAATTGGGACCTCGTTTTCCTGATATGCATATTCCTTATGATAAAGAATTAATTAAAAAAGGAATTGAAATTGCCAAAAAGAACAATGTAAACTATCAGTTGGGAGTTTATGTTGCTGTTACAGGCCCCACCTATGAAACTCCAGCAGAATATAAACTATTCAGAATTATTGGTGGCGATGCCGTAGGAATGTCAACAGTTCCCGAAGTGATTGTTGCTCGCCACATGGATATTCCTTGTTTCGCAGTTTCGGTAATTACCGATTTGGGCGTAGAAGGCAAAATTATGGAAATATCGCATCAGGAAGTAATAGAAGCCGCTAAAGCTACCGAACCAAAAATGACGCAAGTAATTAAAGAACTGATTACTAAGGTAGTATTTTAGTTAAGTGAAACATCCTATTAAAAACTCGTTTTCATATTTGTGAAACGAGTTTTTTTTATATCCGAATTTCAAGTAATTAAAGCAAATTTGCTAAAAATATTTTACTAAATTTTCTTTGTTTTTTTGTCTCTTAAAATTGAAGGCAATGCTTTTATTCTTACTGTGTCCTGTTTTTGGGAAGTATCATATACTTTAACTGGCAATATTTTTAATAATAAGTTTCAATTTTAGTTGCGTTATCAATAAATATAATAAAATCATATGCTTTTGTAGCGAATGAAAAATTATAATAATTTGGGTTTATAATAATTGAATTTTTACTTTTACATAAATTAGAAAAAAATGCCATTTCTTCTTTATTAAATATCGTAAAAAGTTTTCGTATGGTATTATTATATTTATAATTAATTATTAAAATTGATTTAACTTTATTTTTTACGAAAGACTCATTTCTTGTATTTAGCAAAAATCCCAATGATTTATTTACATTAATTGATTTTATTGAATCACTATAAAATTTATTTATATGAGCGCTACCAAAAAAACCTATACTTAAGTAATTATTTTTTAATACTTCTATGCAATTCTCAAATATAATATTTTCTCGTTTATCAAAGTCATTAATCTGGATTGGGTGTTTTATTATTTCAAAAAAATAATAATAATCAGAAGAATCTAAAATTATCTTTTTAAAAAATTCTTTATTTTCTATTAATGGTTTTCTAAATCTATTTTCATATACTATAAAATCAGTATTTGCTAATTTATGTTTGCAGAGTAATGAATCTAAAAATAAAAAATGCTTATTGATACAATCGTTTTGATTGTATTTATATAAGATATTATGACATGAAAAAAGCAATGCTCTTAAATGTTTTTCAATGTCAACACAATGAAATTCAAACTTTTTATTATAATTGTTATTACAAAGCGTATAAATAAATTCTTTAATAAATAAGAAATAATTACTTGGTTCTGACTTTTCATTATAAATATTATTAAAATAATTAACGATGCCAGTGCTATCACCATAATTATTTAACTTATTAATAAAATATTCAAGACTTACAGGATATTCAAAAAGAACATTAACCTTTCCTTCGTATTCAGCGATAAGTCTTGTAATTAATTTCTTCTTTATTTCGTAATTTTCTAATACATTATGTGTTTCTCCAAATAACAAAACTTTTTCTTCATTGAAATTAATTTTCAAACTATCAATTTGAGAAAAAGAAATATTTAACGAACAAACTGAATATAATATAAATAGTATTAAATTCTTCATATATTGATAGGGAAAAATGCAATATTAACCATTTAATGATTAATATTGCATTTACTTTTAATATTAATTGCATTTATTTAGACCAAGGACCACCACCATAGTAAGCCATTATCGACATTGTGCTAGTATACATGTTGACATCTTTACCATCTTGAAAATCGTCACAATTTACATGAATACAATTGGCTATACAATATCTTGCAACGCCATCTGCAACTGCAAACATTAAATTGTTATACCACGAACTTAATTTTTGGGGATTAATTTTAACCCAAAAACTTGAACTATTTCTAAAAATTGCAAATGTAGATAATATTCTTTCTTTTTCTTTAGAACTTAAATTTGTATTATTAATTATGTATAATTCAGCTACTTTTGACAAATAGATTACTTCATTAATATCTTTTGAATGTAATAAAATTAAAAAATAATTGTTAACTAATCCTTTTTCTTCATTAGATATATTTGTTAACGAATTGATGAATTCAGTATTATAAGCTGTATCATTGATGATAATTTGAAGTTTAAATTTTTTAAATTCATTAATATAAAAATTATCATCAAGTTGTTTGTTAAATATATGTTCCAAAAAACTAATTGCTTCATAAATATTAGTGTTTAATGAATTGTGATTATTTACTTTTTCAAGTATATTGTTATGTATTATACCCATTGAATCATAAGGATTTTCTGGATATCCAATTTCTAAACTTTTACTTTGAAAACTAGCTTTACTTGAATTTAATGTTTCAACAAATTCATTTACAATGTCCTTTTTACTTTCTTTTATATTTTTATCTTTTGTGCAAGAGTAAAATATTACTCCTGAAACGAGTAGCAAACTTGCTACTATTATACTTATTTTTTTCATATATATTTAGTGTTTTAAATGTAAATTTATTAAAATATTTTACACCTCATTGTAAAAAATGTTTCTGGCAGCTCCAACAGAGTGTATGGATGAAGCTGCCAGCTTCGGCGGAAATAATATATACCAGAAACAACTAATAAAAATAACAATAAAATTTCATATATATGCTTTAGTTTCCCTGCTTTGGTATCATAACCAAAAACTAAAAACACAACAATAAAAAGCAAAAGAATACCTAATGTTGTAAATGGTTTCCTGTTTAATAAGTTTCTAAAATCGAAATTTTTTTTGCACATAATAAAAGCGTGAGATTTTGTTTACTTTATGCTTGAGGTTCTAACAAAACCTATCCTGCGGTGTAAAGCAAATCTCACGCATTTACACATGAGCGTTTTGCTTACTTTTCCTACAGGATGTAGAAAGCTTTGTAGATTTCAAGCACAGGTAATTTTTAGCTAAACGCTGTATCTTGAATTTTAACTTTTTATTTCATTTATAAAAATTTGATTATTAATTTGGCAAAGTTAAAAATATTATTGAATGCAAACTTTTTTTAATAATAATGCGAAAAAAAATCACATACAATTCATACTGCTTTAGAGAAAAATAAATCTATATTTTTATTATTTTCTTTACCATGGTTTTTGAAACATAATTTTTCATAAATTTGAAAACTGTTTAAAACCCTATATTTATGTTTAAAAAATTACATATTCTTTTATTCTCTATTCTCCTTGTTTTTCAAGCTTGTAAAACACAACAGGCTATTGTTGAACAGCCTGCAAATATTACTCCACAATGGGTTGGAAGCCGCCCGGTGATGAATGATTATTACATCGGTATTGGTATGGCAAAAAAATCGGGTTTAAGTGACAATTATATTTCTGTAGCTCGAAACAATGCCTTAAACGATTTGGTTTCCGAAATTTCTATCAAGATTTCAGGTAATTCAATGCTGTATCAATTTGAAAATAAAACGGAATTAAAAGAAGAATTTAAAACCTATACCAATACTTCGATAAAAGAAAACTTAGAAGGTTATGAATTATCAGCTTCATGGGGAAACGAAAATGAATATTGGGTATTTTACAAACTATCAAAGAAATTATATGCTGATGCCAAAGCCAAGAAACTGGACGACATCAAGAAAAGAGCCTTAAGTTTTTATGAAAAAGCAAGTGAGTACGAAGAAGTAGCTGATTACAACAATGCTATCATTTCTTATTTAAAAGCTTTTGATATCATTAAAAAACACCTTGCTGATGAACTTACAATTTTTTCGCCAACCAAGGGAAATATAAATCTAGGTACCGAAATTTATAATTCTGTTCAGGAAATTTTACACAATATTCATTTAAAACCAAATATTGATAAGCTTTTTGTGAGTCTTTCCACGCCAATTACCAAAGATATCATTGTAACGGCTGCTTATCAGGATGTAAAAGCAGGAAAAACACCAACACCAGTTTCTGGCTTACCTTTGCGGTTTACTTTTGTAAAAGGTAAAAGTGTATTAGATGATAAAATTATTACCAACACAGGAGGCGAAGCCATTCTCTCAACAGCAAAAGTTACCAACAAAGGAAAAGTACAACAAATTAAAGCTGCATTGGATATTGATGCTATTATGGGAGATCTTGGAAAAGATAAATTAAGCAGTCAGCTTTTTGCTTTTGAAAGTAATATTCCGCAGTGTAAAATAACAGTTGATGTTGAAGGTAAAAAAGCATTTATGGAAATGGAAGAAACTGATTTCGGAAGCCCATCGCAACGAAAAACCATAGGAAACGGTTTTAAGAAAGAATTGTCGGAGAAATTATTTTCTTTTACTGATAGCAAGCAAAAAGCCGATGTTACGGTTAAAATAATTTGCAAAACTACCAAAGGTACTTATCTTGAAAAAAATGACCTTTATGTGGTATATGTGGATTGCGAAATTTCTATAATAGATAATAAAACAGATGCTGAAATATTTAGCAATGGATTTACCAATTTCAAAGGTATGCAAATTCGCGATTACGAAAATGCATTGAAAGATGCCCAACAAAAAGCATTACAAAAGATTAAAGATGAAATAGTCCCTGAATTAAATAATTTGGATTTGTAAATTAAAAAATATTAACTTTACACTCTAAAACCCCCAAAATATGAATTTATTTATTTTGGCATAAAATTTGACAACAAGAATACAAAAAACGAATATTAATCTTAAAAACAGAGAACATGAGAAAACTGAGTTATTTTTTATCAGCAATAGCGATTATTGCAACATTAGCAGTAGGTTGTAAATCAAAAGAAAAAGTAGTAACACCTGCTCCAAAACCCGAACCAAAAGGGGAAGTTTTAATTAACAACTATTGTGCAGGCGAAAAAGAATTTATGAGTACCAAAGAGTATTTCAGAGCCAGTTCTGTTGGCGAAAGTATGGACCAAATGGTTTCCAAGAAAAAAGCAATGAGTAATGTAAAAGGTGAGTTAGCAGGCTTAATTCAAACTACCATGAAAGGTGTTACCGATAATTATATTAAATCTTCAGAGGCAAATAATGTAGAAGGATTAGAAGAAAGATTTGAAGGCAATACCCGCGAAGTTATCAACCAACAATTGAATGGCGTAAGGGTTATTTGTGAAAAACAAACCAAAACTGCTGAGGGCAATTATAAAACTTATATTTGTATTGAAATTACGGCAGAAGACATTGTGAAAGGTATTGGTAATAAATTATCTGCCGATAAAGAATTAAAAATTGATTACGATTACGAAAAGTTCAAAAAAACTTTTGACGAAGAAATGAAGAAAATGGAAAATAAATAATCCTATTTCAAAAAAGACAAAAAGGGGATGATTCATTCCCTTTTTTTATTATCTTTGGCATAAGATTTGATAAAAAGAATGCTAATGTAATTCATAAATTTAAAATAATAACACATGAAAAAGATTTTCAAACTATCAGTTATAATTTTTGCAATAGCCATCAGTGCATGTACTCCTACCAGAGAAGTTAAGCGTGTAGCACCCAATCAACAATTTGATTTGAGCGGACGTTGGAATGATACCGATGCAAAAATGACCGCCGAAGCCATGATAGCTCAAGTATTAAGCGAAGCCTGGTTGTCAGAATACCAAAAACAATTTGAAGGTAAACGACCAATCGTTATAGTAGGTTTGGTAAATAATAAAACCAGCGAACATATTAGCTCCGAAACTTTTATTAAAGATGTTGAAAGAGCTTTCCTTACCAACGGAAAAGTAAGACTGGTTCAAGCTGGAGATAAAAGAGATCAATTGCGTGGTGAAAGAGCCGATCAACAAGATTATGCTTCAGCCGAAACTACCAAAAAGTGGGGCAAAGAATTAGGTGCCGATTTTATTTTACAAGGAAGTATTAATTCTACTGTTGATTCATTCAACAAAGATAAAGTAGTAAATTATAAAATCAACCTCGAGCTTACCAATATCGAAACCAACGAAATTGTTTGGATTGGTGATAAAGAAATTAAAAAAGTAATTTCCGACTAACTTTCTGTAAATCATATTTATAAACGGAGTAAAAAGCTTTTTACTCCGTTTATTGCTTTTTTGATAGTCCTAAATACCTTAAAAAAGAAACTTTATATTAAAACAGTATTTATGAAATCTAAATTATTAATCTTTGCTATTATCGTATTGGTAATACAAATTGGTTGTGAAACAGACAAAAAACAAGATGCCATATTAGAATATGACCAAATAACTTACCATGAAATTAATAAAACATTGGTTGGAATTTCAAAAGACTCAATTAATATAGGATGCTATCCTGCAATCATAGAAATAAAACGTAACAATAATTCAACAACTTCTTCTGATAGCTTAGAGGCGTTTATAAATTATCCTAATGACACTGTTGAAAATTGTAAAATTGCTTATTTTGTTGATGACGAAAATGAAAAAATAAAATGTTTATCTGAATACAATATTATTTCTCAATATAGCCAATGGAGCAAATACTCAGATAGTCTTTTATTATCTTCATCATTATTGTTCTCTTTATCTGACTTTAAAGGCAAAGGAGAGAAATATATTGGTTTTCGTGTTTCTTGCCCTCCTTACCATTATTTGAATGAAATAACGCATTATAGTTATGGTTGGATCAAAGTTAAATTAAATGCAAGTAGCGATAGCTTGAAGATTATAGATATAGCAATTAACGAAACGAAAACCAAATCTATACTGACAGGACAGAAAAAATAAAAACATAAACAATACAAGCTTTAAACTTTATAATCTATTGGTATGCGTAAACAATACATTTTGTCTCTTATAGTTCTGCTACCTTTGCTGATGCTAACATCATGTGCCACCTACTACCAGCAAAATATAAAATTTCAAACATCAGTTGCCAATGGTGAATTGCCAAAAGCCAAAGAATTACTCGAAAGCGACAAAGGGAAAACTGGGAAAAACAGAGTTTTATATTTATTCAACAAGGGATGGCTCAATTGGATGATGAACGAAAATACAGAAAGTAATACTGCATTAGAAGAAGCTGATAAAATGATAGAAGACCAGCAAAAAAATTATGGTCTCGAAGCATTAGCATTAATTACGAATCCAAATGTAAAGCCATATAAACCCGAAGATTTTGAAGTAGTATTGGTAAATTATTTTAAAGCACTAAATTACTTAAATATAGGAAAATATAGTGATGCGTTGATTGAGGTTAGGCGAGTAAATGAGAAACTTAATCAACTAAACGACAAATACCCAGATCATAAAAATCGCTATCAGGATGATGCTTTTGCTCATATTGTAATGGGCTTGATTTACGATGCCAATCACGAGTATAATGATGCTTTTGTTGCTTATCGCAATGCGTTGAATGTTTATGAAAATTCTTACAAAACAAACTTCAATATTCAAGTTCCGGAGCAATTGAAATGGGATTTAATGCGTGCCGCCTACCGAACAGGTTTTAATGAAGAACTTAGGTTTTTCGAACAAAAATTTAATCTGAAGTATGAATCCAAACCTAATGATGGTGGCGAATTAGTTTTCTTTTGGCACAATGGTTTTGGACCTGTAAAATCGGAATGGAGCATTAATTTCACGAAAACTAGCAGTAATAATGGATTTGTAACTTTTGCCAATGAACAATATGGTATGTCGTTTCCAATTTACATTGGTGATAAATCAGACAATGAAAAATCAGGATTTTCAAAACTTAGTTTTTTAAGAATTGCATTCCCAAAATATTTAGAGCGAAAACCAATTTTTACAAATGCTGATATTACTACAAACGGTAAAACATATCCTTTACAATTTGCCCAAGATATTAATGGAATTGCTTTTAAAACACTTAATGATAGAATGCTTCGCGAAATGGGAAATGCCATTTTAAGATTAGCTACTAAAAAAGCATTGGAAGCTGCTGCACGCAAAGAAAACGAAAATCTTGGTTCAGCTATTAGTATTGTGAATGCATTAACTGAAAAAACAGATACACGCAACTGGCAAACCCTTCCTTACTCAATTTCTTACACAAGAATTCCTTTAGCTGTGGGCGAAAACAACATTGATTTTTATGCATATTCATCTAAAAACTCAGAATCTAAAAAAGAAACTTTTAAATTCAATGCAGTTAAAGGCAAAACTATTTTTTATACTTACTCAAGTTTTGAATCATTGCCTCCTGTCGAATAAAAAATTCATAATCAGGTATAAAAAAATTAAAATTGATTAAGTTCTAATTTTTAACTAATTTTGCAAAAAAATTATATACTCTAATTTAATTTTAGAAAAGATGAGTAAAGGCAGAATATTATTTGTTAACCAAGAGATTACACCATACTTAAAAGAAAGCCACATGGCAAATATTGGTCGTTATCTACCTCAGGGAATTCAGGAAACAGGTAAAGAAATTAGGACATTCATGCCGCGATTTGGAAATATCAATGAACGAAGAAATCAATTGCATGAAGTAATTCGACTTTCTGGTATGAATTTGATAATCAATGACCAAGACCATCCTCTTATTATTAAAGTAGCATCAATTCAATCTGCTCGTATGCAGATATACTTTATTGATAATGAAGATTATTTTCAACGAAAAGCTGTTTTTACTGACAAAAACAACGTCTTTTATTCTGACAATGACGAACGTGTTATTTTCTTTTCAAGAGGAGTTATAGAAACTGTAAAAAAATTAAGTTGGTCTCCTGAAGTGATTCATTGTCATGGTTGGATGACAAGTTTAATTCCTCTATATATCAAAAAAGCTTTCAAAGATAATCCATTATTTACCGATACAAAAGTTGTTATTTCTTTATATGATGACGATTTTAAGGAAACTATGAGCAAAGATTTTGCAACTAAAATTAAATTACCAGGTATTATTTCTAAAGATACTAAACAATATAAAACACCTACCTACGTTAACGTGATGAAAGCCGCGATTGATTTTTCTGATGGTATTATTATTGGTAGCGAAATAGTCAATAAAGAGTTGTTGACTTATGCTCAAAACTCTGGCAAACCATTACTTCCCTATCAAACCAAAGAAAAATATATTGCAGCTTATGCAAAATTTTATGACGAATTGCTTGTTGCAGAGCCTGTTACTTCTTAACGAAAAAACTATTAATTTTAATTGAATAAATGAAAACACAACTATTAAGTCTAAAGAGCTTTACACTGCTTTTCTTGTTGGGTTCTTTAATATTCCTTTCTTCCTGTGAAGAAGAACCTGATTTGATTGGATTGGCAAAACTACAAAATGAAAAATTAGGTGTGGTATTTTCAGATAATTCCTCTATTATAGCGTATTCAGTTTATGATGATTCATTGAGAACTGATAATTATTCAGCCTGCTTACTTGGTACTTTTAATGATCCAGTTTTTGGAACTACATCTGCAAGTATTTTTACACAACTTCGTCTTTCTAATTTAAGTCCAAGTTTTGGAACTTCACCAACATTAGATTCTTTGGTTTTGTATTTACCATATTCCGGAAGCTATCAAGCAGAAACAATGGGTGATTTACAGGTTAAAGTTTATGAAGTTGACCAAAAAATGTATATAGATAGTGTTTATTATTCTGACAGATTGCTTAGTTATAAACCCAACTTATTAGCAGATTTAACATTTACCCCCAAGCCTAAAGACAGCGTAACAATCAATGGAGTTAAATACCCTCCTATGTTACAAATAAAACTAAGTTCAACATTAGGTAACGCATTACTTGCCTCTAATTCTACTAATTTACTAAACAATGATAATTTTACAGATTTTTTTAGAGGTTTATTTATCAAAGCAATGCCATTAAGTACAACCCAAGAAAATAAAGGTTCTATATTATATTTTAACCTTTTATCTTCTTATGCAAATATGAGTTTATATTATAAAAAGAATTCAAACGATACGATTAGTAATAAATTTAATTTTGTCATCAACGATAAGTGTGCTAAATATACAAATTTTAATCATTATGGATACATCGGCTCAGGAGGAACACTTACTGCTAAAGACACACTCAAAAAACAAATTGGAGCAGTTGGTTATGTAAAAGATACTACTTTAGGACAGAAAAAGCTATATTTACAATCCATGGGAGGAGTAAAAGTAAACTTCAAATTTCCTTATTTGAGAGATTTAATTAAGAATCAGAAAATTGTTATCAATGAGGCTGTATTGGTTATCAAGAATGACGATATTGATGATAAAAATGCACCACCTTCTCTTCTAACTGTTTTAAAAAAACTTGCTAGTGGAAAAACTGAATTCTTACCAGATATTTACGAAGGAGCTGCATTTTTTGGAGGATCATATAATTCAACAACAAAAGAATATAGAATGCGTATTACCAGATACTTTCAGGATATGTTAAACACTACCACTCCTGATTATGGTTTGGTAATGCTGATAGATAGCAGGAGAACTACAGCTAATAGATTTGTATTTAAAGGAACAGACAGAAGTTTGGCTGGGAATATGAAACTTGAGTTAAAATACACTATAATTAAATAGTTATGTGCGGAATAGTAGGGTATATAGGTCCAAAAGAGGCTTATCCGATATTAATAAAAGGGCTGCACCGCTTGGAATATAGAGGTTACGATAGTGCAGGAATTGCCATTCTTAATAGTAAATTGCACGTTTTCAAAACCAAAGGCAAAGTTGCAGATTTAGAAAATTTTGTAAAAGATAAAGATTTAACAGGAACCATTGGTATTGCCCATACACGTTGGGCTACTCATGGAGAGCCCAATGATGCAAATGCACATCCACATTTTTCACAATCAGAAGACTTAGCATTGATCCACAATGGTATAATTGAAAATTATGCCATTTTAAAAGAAGAACTGATTAAAAATGGTTACTCTTTTTGCAGTAATACTGACACTGAAGTTTTAATCCAATTGATTGAATATATCAAGGAGACTAATAAAGTTTCTATTTTTGATGCTGTTCAATTAGCTTTAAATCAAGTTATTGGCGCTTATGCAATTGTAGTTATTTCTAAAGATGACCCCAATACCTTAATTGCAGCTCGAAAAGGCAGTCCATTAGTAATTGGAATTGGTGAAGACGATTTTTTCTTAGCTTCAGATGCAACACCTATTGTGGAATACACAAAAAATGTTGTATATCTTGATGACGAAGAAATAGCTGTTCTCAGAAGAGGTAAAGAATTACTGGTGAAAACTATCAAAAACATTGAAAAAACACCTATGATTCACAAACTTGAAATGAACTTAAGCGAACTTGAAAAAGAGGGTTATGATCATTTCATGCTAAAAGAAATATACGAACAACCAAAAACAATTTTTGATAGTTGCCGAGGTCGTATTCATAAAGAAATTAGTCATATATCTTTAGCTGGTATTATCGACCATAAAGAAAAGTTTTTAAACGCAAGACGAATTATAATTCTTGCTTGTGGCACTTCATGGCATTCTGGCTTGGTAGCCGAATATTTATTTGAAGAATTAGCAAAAATACCTGTTGAAGTTGAATATTCTTCAGAATTTCGCTATCGAAAACCACTAATTTTTAAAGATGATATTATTATTGCGATTTCTCAATCAGGAGAAACCGCTGATACACTTGCGGCTATCGACTTAGCAAAATCGCAAGGAGCTTTTATTTACGGAATATGTAACGTTGTTGGATCTTCAATTGCAAGAGCAGCACATACAGGGTCTTTTACACATGCAGGTCCTGAAATTGGAGTAGCTTCTACCAAAGCGTTTACTGCTCAAGTTGCTGTATTAACATTGATGGCATTAGCAATTGCTCAAGAGAAAGGAACTGTTGACAATATTCTTTTCAAAGAGATTGTTGATGAATTAGAATCTATTCCTCAAAAAGTAACTGAAGTTTTAAAACAAGACCATAATATCAAAGAAATTGCCAAAATATTTACGTATGCAAGAAATTTCCTTTATTTAGGCCGTGGTTACAATTTCCCTGTTGCATTAGAAGGAGCACTAAAACTAAAAGAAATATCATATATCCATGCAGAGGGTTATCCCGCAGCAGAAATGAAACATGGTCCTATTGCTTTGATAGACGCAGAAATGCCAGTTGTTGTGATTGCAACCAATCAAGGAACATACGAAAAGGTAATTAGTAATATTCAGGAAGTAAAAGCACGAAAAGGCAAAATAATTTCTATCATAACCCAAGGAGATGTTACAGTTAAAGAACTTTCTGATTACTATATTGAGATTCCAGAGGTTAAGGAAATGTTAGTTCCAATTCTAGCTACAATTCCATTACAATTACTTGCTTATCATATTGCAATAAACAGAGGTTGTAATGTTGATCAACCCAGAAATTTAGCAAAATCTGTTACCGTGGAGTAGTTGAGCCATAAAGTTTCTCAAGTTTAAATGAATCTTTTACACATACACCTTTGTTAGTATTTTGCAAGGTACAACATTCGTTATACAGATCATGTTCAAAGAAGAGAATGTAATTGTTTAGGATTGAATCTCTGTAAAATATTTCCTTTTCTTCCATTGTTTGCAATGGACGTATATCATAACTAGGCACATAAGCCATCGGAATATGTGCCGCAGATGCAAGAAAATCTGCCACATAAACTATGGTGTATTGATTGTATTTAATAAATGGAATTACTTGAGCCTCGGTATGCCCATAAAAAAATTTCACACTAATATTTGGAAATAATTTACCTTCCTCCTCCAATAAACGCAAGCGTCCACTTTCTTGTATTGGCAAAATATTTTCTATAAGAAACGAAGCTGATTCACGACGATTTGGATGCATAGCCCAATCCCAGTGTTTGCGGCTTGTATAATAATTAGCATTCGGAAATGTAAGTTCAAAACCTGTATTGTCAACATTTTGTTTTACAGCTCCCCCACAATGATCGAAATGTAAGTGAGTTAATATTACATCAGTAATATCTGTGGGTTTAAATCCATATTTTACCAATGATTGTATTAAATTATCAGTCCCATTTAAATGAAAATTTTTAAGAAACTTTTCATCTTGTTTGTCACCTATACCAGTATCAATTAATATTTTCAAATCTCCATCGACTACTAACAAAGATCGAATTGAGCAGTTGCATAGATTATTTTCATCTGAAGGATATAATTTTTGCCAAATTACTTTAGGGACAACTCCAAAAATAGCCCCTCCATCAAATTTAGCATTTCCTGTTTCTATCGAATAGAGTTGCATTATTTTCTATCGTTTATTGAATTAAGTTGCTTGAAACCAATAAATTTTTCATACAATTCGCCCATTGGACGATAATATACAAAAATAAAATAATCGTTTTCGGCATCTGAATGATTGCCTTCTACAAAAGTGTCATCAATTTCCTTATTAGGTTTTTGTAGAATATATTGATAATTATAATAACCTTGTTTTACATAAACAATGCCTTCGTAAGCTCGTCTTTTGTAGTTATAAGTCATTCGTGAATTATTGTCTAATTTCCAATCCGTTAAAGCTCCATAAACATATATATTTCCTTCAACAGTAGGTATATCGTAAGGCAGTGTAAAATGCACATAAGTATAATCTGCTTCTATTTCACTATCTCTAATATAATCGGCTTTAATAGCTTTTTTTCCATTGATATCTTCTTCTGATTTATACACTTTAAACCGACGAGCAAGATCGTTGTGTAAATAAACATGATTTGCACCCTCTTCGTAATCTATTTGATAAATTCTTTCAGAATTATATTTTAGGCTCTTGATATCAAAATTTCTAAATTCATTGCCTCCGTTAAAAGTATTTCCTTCGTCATAATCATAATCCAATTCATTGCCTATTATCAAACGAGGTTTGAGGCTGCAAATCGCATTATCGGGACGCATATTCTGGTAAATTTTCACCGATAAATTTCTTGAAGGATTGTTTATAATATAGTTGTTCGTAGAAATGCTAAAATCAACTTCCTGTTTAAATTTTTTATCGTTTAACAAAGTAGCGTCTTTTATTTTCCCATTAATATTTACAACTTGTTCTAACACCATGAATCGTTTAATGATTAAAGGTTCATCTGAAATATTTGTATAAACTTTTAAAATATAATTACCAGATTTTGTGATCTTCATCGTTTCTTTTGGGAAAACCAAATTATAATGAGTGTATTTCTGTATTGTATTGATTGATATTTTGTAATCTTCAATGTAATCTTCAGTAAATCCATCCACATAATTTGATGGTTGCAATTGAGAAATTTGCCAATTGGCATCGCATTGCAAAATAGTGTATTTGTATCTTTTAATATCTCCTTCTAAGTCGTCGAATGATAAGCGAATAGTTTCAATTGTATTTAAACCTATAATAGGCAACGACATTTCCCAACCGTTTTTATGAATTAATACAGTTTGTAAATTTTCGTTCAAAACAGTGTCGGATATCTGAGGAAATGTTATAATTGCTTCAAGCTTTTCAACTTCTGTAATTAATGAGTCAGTTTGAGATTTTCCAATAGAATCAGTAATCTGAGCACTAATATTTTCTTGTGTTTTTTCAATTATTTTGGGAGAACAAGAAGCAAAAAAAATGGCTATAATAATTAATATTATATTACTTATTGAAAATTTTTGTACCATATAATGATTTTTAATATTGTGCTATTTTTGCAGCAGTTGCCTTTATTTTTTTATTGACATATTAGTTGAATTTTTTATAAAGATTTTCATCTTGTAAATATACATTTTTGGTAATTTTTATTAGCACTCTCTGCAAAATTCAAAATTTAGTTGAGCTTTAAATTATCTTCAGCTTCAAATTCATATGAATTGTCAAACTTCTTTTTTGCAAATTGTTTTGTAGTAATAAATTTATCAAGACTTAGTAATAGTGATGGTAATAAAAACAAATTGCAAATTATGCCCAATAGCAATGTAAATGAAATAAGCAATCCCATGGCTTGTGTACCACCAAATGTAGAAAGCATAAAAATTGAAAACCCTAAAAATAATACCACCGAAGAATAAATCATACTATAACCAGCCTCACCAAGTGCATACAAAACTGATTCTCTGATGTTACCATTGTTAATCTTTAATTCCAAGCGATAACGCGACAAAAAGTGAATTGTATTATCTACAGAAATACCTAATGCAATGCTAAAAATTAATATTGTAGATGGTTTTATTGAGATTCCCAAATACCCCATCATAGCTGCAGTTAATAGTTGAGGAATTAAGTTAGGAATAAGTGATAATATTATCATTCGTACTGAGCTGAATAGAACTGCCATTAATAATGCAATTAGAATAATAGCTAATATTAAACTTTGCATCAAATTTTTAATCAAATAGTTTGTCCCTTTTAAAAATACAACACTGGTCCCAGTTATTTTAACATCATATTTTTCGGGATTAAAAATACTATCAATTTTCGGTTTTAAATTTTCTTGTATTCGTTTTATTTCATTGGTTCCAATATTTGCCATCTGGACACTGATGCGAGTCATACGCAAATTAGTATCTACAAAAGAATTTAAAATAGTTTTCTTTTTAGAATTCATTTTTGGCAAATATTCAGCCATAAAAGCCATTTCGCTATTATCGGGCAATTGATAAAAATCCGGATTACCATTGTAAAAAGCCTGTTTGGCAAATTTAACAACTTCTGCAATGGATACAGGCTTAGAAAGTTCAGGATATGTTTTTATAACATCTTGTAGTTCATCTATTTTTTTTATAACAGAAAGCCGCATTACACCTTTGTCTTTTTTTGTATCAATTGATATTTCAAATGGCATTATCCCTTTGAAATTACTTTCAAAAAACAGTAAATCAACATACAACGGATCTCTTTTAGGAATATCATCTACAATATTTCCTGTAGTTTTTAATAAGGTTACGCCATAAACTCCAGCACCTAATATTATAAAAGTAAAAGCGTAAACTAATTTTCTTTTATACGTTACTATATTCTCAATCCATGCCAAAAATTTATTAATATTTTTATTGTCAAGGTGTTTTGTCTGGCTTAACTCTGGAGATGCTAAATAACTAAAAAAAATAGGAATTAAAACTAAAGTCAATATAAAAGTTGACATAATAGCAATTGAGGCAACAATACCAAATTCAACCAATATTTTGTTACCTGTTATAATAAAAGTAGCAAATCCAACTGCTGTAGTGGCATTGGTAAGTAAGTTGGCAGTTCCAATTCTTGTTACAATTCTTGATAATGCTTTTACTTTATTACCATGCGATCTGAATTCATGATGATATTTATTTAAGAAAAAGATACAATTCTCAACACAAATAATTATCAATAATGGCGGAATAATACCTGTAAGTATGGTTATTTTATAGCCTAATATTGAAATAATTCCCATTGCCCAAACTACAGTAATAATTACAATAAGCATCGGGAAAAGGACTGCTTTAAATGACCTAAAGAAAAAATACAGCATTATCGAAGCGACCAATAATGCCAGTAATACAAACATCCTCAATTCTTTTTCTACTTTTTGCGAAGTAATAGTTCTTATAAATGGCAAACCTGAATAATGGACTTTTATACCTTGTTTCGAACTAAACAGATCTACTGCTGTTTTTATTTCATTGATAAGTGTAATTCTTTTTTTTGTGTTCAGCTTATTCTTATCCAATGTAATCATCATCAAAGTAGCATTTGTGGTTTTATTTATCAGCAAACCTTCGTAAAAAGGCAAGTTGTAAATAAGATGTCGAATGCTATCCAATTCGGCTTGAGTTCTGGGTTTATACTGAACTACCGGCTTAAAATCAAACTTCTTAGTGCTATCATTTTTAGTTAGATAATATAATTTTGAAAGTGACAAAACTTCTTCAACGCCGTCAATTTCTTTTATTTGATAGGTTAAATCATGCCACGCATTAAACTTCTTCAATTGAAAAAGACTACTATCTTTTATCCCTATAAAAAGAACACTACCATCTTCACCAAATTGCTTTCTAAAATTTTCATAATTAATATTTACAGAATCGCTTGCAGGTAACATTTTAGCCATTTCGTAAGACATTTGCACTTTCGTTGCTTGATAACCCATAAAAAGTGTTATCAATAAAATTGCCAAAACATTCCAAAACCGATAACGTAAAATCAATCTAACCAGATAAGTCCACATATTATTAACATATTTTTTAGTAGTGTCAAAAGTACGCTTTTATTATTTTTAAAATATAAAAATCTTGTTTATTCTTTTAAATAACTTAATTTTGGTACATTATTTATTCTAAGTTTTAATATTATGAAAAGCTTCATATATGCCATTATCATCATTTTCGTTGTAGTTGGATGTAGTTCATCATCCATCAAAAACCTGCAAAAAGGTAATTATGATAAAGCAATTGATAAATCAGTAAAAGAACTATTAAAAGATCCGAGTCAGGATGATGAAATAAAAGTTCTTTCTCAGGCATACAAATTAGCCAATCAGGGAGATATAGAAAAAATAGAACAACTTAAATTAACAGGTCAACCTGATATCTGGGGCCAAATTTATAGTTGTTACGATGCCTTACAAAAGCGTCAAGAGAAAGCCGCTCGATTGGCACAAGCCATTAATTTGAATTATATAGGTTATCAATATGTCAACTATAGTAATGAAATAACAAATGCAAAAAATAAAGCAGCTGAATATTTTTATGTTCATGCAAAAACATTACTTGATAAAGGCGATAAATACAGTGCCCGAACTGCTTATGATGAATTGCAGAAGGTAAAGTCTTATTTCCCCAATTATAAAGATGTGGATGATTTGATAAAAATAGCTTACAATAAAGGAACAACTTATGTTATTTTTAAAATTGAAAACAATTCTCAATCTATTCTTCCCATTGCTTTTGAAGATGAATTAAGTAGAACAAGCCTTTCTGATTTAAATCAGAAATGGACTATTTATGATTCGCATCCAATAGAAAAGTTTTTTTATGATTATTATATTATTGTAAACATCAAGCTTATCGACATTTCTCCCGAAAATTTAAATCAAAATCATTTTACAGAATCAAAACAAGTTTCCGACGGATGGAAGTATAAATTAGATAATAAAGGAAATGTAATGAAAGATTCATTGGGAAATGATATTAAAATTCCAAAATACAAAACTATTTCATGTAACATTACTGAAGTACAACAATCTAAAGCTATAGTTATTGCAGGAACACTTGATTTTTTCAATAATAACACACGTCAGATTATAAAAACAGATCCAATAAGAGCAGAGTGGTTTTTCAAAAATGCTTTTACCACAGCTTCAGGCGATTTGAATGCCCTCTCACCACAAACATCATCCAAACTTCAATCATCTCAAATGCCTTTTCCTCCAAACGCAGATATGATAATGCAAGCAGGAAACGTATTAAAAAATATGACAAAAGATATTATTCGAAGAAACAATAATTTGATTAAATAAAAGTTTCAGCAAAACAATGAAAAGAAAAATTCTATTTATCGACAATACTCATCAATTACTGATAGATAAACTAAAATTGGCTGGTTTTCAATGCGATTATTTTCCGGATTATACACTAAATGATTATGAAAAAATTATTTCATCATATTTTGGAGTGATTATTCGAAGTAAAATTCAGATGAATAAAGAAATGCTTGACAAAGCTGCTAATTTAAAGTTTATCGGCAGAGTTGGTGCGGGTATGGAAAGTATAGATGTAAAATACGCAAAAAGTAAAAATATTCTATGTCTTAACTCTCCCGAAGGCAATAGAGATGCAGTTGGTGAACACGCACTTGGAATGTTGCTGTGTTTATTTAATAAATTAAATTTTGCTGACTTGCAAATGCGAAAGGGTATTCGCGATAGAGAAGGAAATAGAGGTGTTGAAATTAAAGGGAAAACCATTGGAATTATTGGTTATGGAAATATGGGAAGTGCTTTTGCTCAACGCTTAAAAGGATTTGAAGCCAATGTAATTGCGTATGATAAATACAAATCAGGATTTGGAAACGAATATGTTACCGAAGTTTCATTAGAAGATATTTTTATCGATACCGATATTTTAAGTTTCCATGTTCCATTAACAGATGAAACAAATTATATGCTTAACGAAGTATTTATTAAGCGTTTTAAAAAGAATTTTTACCTGATTAACACCGCAAGAGGACAAGTTGTTAAGACAGATGATTTGGTGAAATCATTAAAATCGGGTAAAATAAAAGGTTGTTGTTTGGATGTGTTGGAATATGAAAAGTTTTCTTTTGAGGAAACAACAACAAATCAAATACCAATGGCTTACCAATATCTAATAAGTGCGGATAACGTTTTATTGTCGCCTCATGTAGCAGGCTGGACAGAAGAATCTAAATACAAATTAGCTGAAGTATTGGCTGAAAAAATTATTGATAAATTCTGTTCATAAAGATTACATCTAAAAGAAATTTCATGGCAAAAAACATCCGGAACATAGGAATATTAGCACATGCAGATGCTGGAAAAACTACCCTTACCGAACATTTTTTATTTGCAAGCGGTGCCACTAAAAAATTAGGAAGTGTGGACAGTGGCACTACACAAACTGATTTTCTGAATGTTGAAAAAGAAAGAGGAATTTCAGTACGTTCAACCAACACCTCTTTTGTATGGGACAATACACAAATTAATTTAATAGATACTCCAGGACATGTTGATTTTTCAGCAGATGTGGAACGTATTCTTAGGGTAATAGATGGTGCAATTTTAGTTGTTTCTGCGGTAGAGGGTATTCAGGCTCATACAGAAACCTTGTGGTCGGCACTAAAAGCCAACAAAATTCCAACATTGATTTTTATCAATAAAATTGATAGAATTGGAGCCAATACCGAAAATGGAATCAACGAAATACAAAAAGAATTAACAAAAAGCACAATTCAACTGCAACAAACTCTAAATGAAGGCAGTAATGAAGTTGATATTTTTTCTCGCTGGGATTCATCTACTATAAATGAGAATTATATTGAAACCATTGCTTCAACCAACGATGCTTTAACAGACAAGTATATTAATGGCGAAATTATTACATTTGAAGAAGCAAATCAATTCTTAGTAAAAGCAGTTCAAAAATGCGAATTATATCCTGTTTTGATGGGTTCTGCCAAAAACCAAATTGGTATTGAAGAATTATTGGCGGCTATAAAGCTTTATCTCCCACCTCCAAAAGCTGATGAAAACAAAGCACTCTCAGCATTGGTTTACCGTATTGAATATGATAAAAATATTGGGAAAATTGCACACCTGCGAATTTTTGAAGGGAGTATTTCAAATAGAGAAGTAATAAACAATTCCAGTCAGAATATACAGGAAAAAATTACACGAATCAGAAAAATTAATAATGGCAAATATGAAGATGTTGCCAATGCTAGTGCTGGCGATGTGTTGGGCGTTTGTGGATTCAGCGAAGCCAAAATAGGTGATATTTTAGGAGAAGTTTCAGATGGTATTTCGCCAACAATAAATCTTCGAACACCTTTGTTGACAGTTCAACTCAAAGCATTGAACGATAAAGATTATGCAGCCTTAGCCTCAGCTCTACAGGAATTATGTATCGAAGATCCTTCTCTCGATTTTCAATGGTTAAAAGATGAAAAAGAATTACATGTAAAAATAATGGGATGGATACAAATTGAAGTTTTAGAGCGCATTATCGAAGATCGCTTTCAAATAAAAGCTAAATTTGAAAATCCTATTGTAATTTATAAAGAAACACCTTCAAAGATTGCTGAAGGATTTGTAAGATATTGGATGCCGAAACCTTGCTGGGCAATTTTAAAATTCAAAATAGAACCTGGCGAAAGAGGCAGTGGTGTGAAGTACGAAAGCAAAATCGGCGTAAACGATGTATTGCAAAAATACCAGAACGAAGTTGAACGAACCATTCCTATTGCATTACAACAAGGTATTAAAGGTTGGGAGGTTACAGATGTTAAAATTACTTTGATGGAAGGAGAAGACCATGAAATGCACACACATCCGGGCGATTTTGTAGTGGCAACGCCCATGGGAATTATGGATGGCTTGGTAAATAGTGGAACTACACTGCTTGAACCATTAATTTCTTTTAAAATTTCAGCAACAGAAGATTTATTGGGTGCTATTACCAGTGATATTACACAAATGCGGGGTAGTTTTAAAAGTCCAAGTATGGAAAATGGGAAATTTACGCTCTGTGGTATTTTGCCTTTAGCCACATCGATTGATTTTCCTGTAAAGTTAAGCTCTCGTTCAGGTGGAAAAGCAAAAATTTCCACCCAATTTCACAGTTATCGCGAATGTACCGACGAACAAGGCGTAATAAGAGCATTTAAAGGAATAAGTCCATTAGATACCGCTAAGTATATATTAAAAGCAAGGAAAGCTTTGCAATAAGGGTTGTTGGTTTGGATTATTGGTGTTATAACTGCTGATGCACAACTATTTAATTATTCTGCTTTCACAAGTCTGTGTCTAATTTTTTTCCATTTTTTTGTCAATGTGTCAAATTTGAATGTAGATTCACCAGTTTGGTAAGCATTAGCATGTACAAATGTTACAAGAGTTTTTTTCTCCTTGTTAATTTCTGTCGGAAAAAATTCCATTGTTTCACTTAAAAATTTGTTGCGAATAAAGTTCCCTTCCGAATTTTGAATATAAAAGTCATACAACGGTCCTCCATTTCCTCCAGAATCTTTTTTTACCGCTATATCATCTTTACTGTCGAAATTGAAATCAGCTATAATAAGATCGCCATAATCGTTGTCAATAACCATTAAGTTTTTATTTTTACCAGTTGAGTATGATCTCACACAATTACACTTATTGAAAACCTTTTCAAAGAAATAAGTTGAACTTAATTGAATTTTTTGAAATGCATTTTTTGTTATTTTATTAATTATTGTTAATGTCACAATACATGAGTCATAAGTCTCGTCAACGTGCGGGATTCTTCTAAGTTCGGTTTTAAAATCAAAAAATTTAGAAAGGTCTGTGTGAATGCAAGTCTGTCCGAATGTTAAATTCCCTACGGTCAATAAAATTAAAATTACTTTTAGTTTATTCATATATGTCTGTGTTTATGAATAGTTGTGCCTAACTTTTAAATATATACAGAAAATCCATGTGTTATGCCTTTTTGGTTGACTTTATACTATTTTTGTTTTTCTTAAAATACTATTTCTTAGTAAACGATTCAGTTTTATTATCATAATTGATAAAGTATTTCCCTTTTTGAAGTGCCGAAGTATCAATATATTTATCATTCCCGTTTGCTATAAAATTCCCAGTTTCGTCAATAATTTCATACATAGTAACCGATGTAAAAACAATACGGTTTTTTACTTTTTCATTTACAATCATTATCTCCTTACCAGGAAGTGTGTATTTTATTTCTTTTGAAATAGTTTCATTTCCTTGTTTATCTGTAAATTTTATCCTGAAAATATTTTGAGCAGTATTTGGACTCACTTCTAATGCAAAATTTTCAAAACTAACAGTATCTTCTGTTTTCACCTCACCTGCTTTTACCCACTTTTGCCAACGAAATTGTTCCACTGTAAATAAACCTTCGAGGAAATTAGATTGAACCTCCCAAGTTAAAAATCCTTTACGATTTACTTTTGCATTAATAATGCTAAAGTTTGGTTTTTTCTGAAGTATATTCGGATTAATAATACTTGGTTTACAATCAGCTTTGTGGAAAATCTGCACATGAACATTCATTCCTTTTTCAATATTCATGAGTGCAAAATCAATTTCAAAGCTATTTGAATTTACCTCATCGTGGGTTTTTTTGCCATTTATCCTAACTTCAGTTACACAAAAACCGTCACCAACACTCGGATTCAGAACAAATAAATTCTTTCCACTGTAAATCCCATCAATACTCATATCCTGAGCAATAACAAAAACGTTAACAAACTGAAAAACAATTAATACTAATACTTTTAATTTCATTATTGAAATAGAATTTAAGAATGCAATATTAATAAAATTATCGAAATTTATTATAGATACAACAAAAGTGCATTTCAAATGGTCTATATTATACTTAATCAAAACGCATTAACTTACGTTTAACATGGCATTACATGAAATAAATTGTACTTTTGTACGTTTAACTTTAATTCTTAACTTTTTAGAAAACAGCCAATTATCAAATTTTGTTTTTTAAATAAATATATATTAAATGAGAAATCTAAGATTTTTAAGCTTTTTGCTTTTTTCAGTTTCAATTTACTGTGCACAAGCACAGATTGTTAAAACTGGAATTGCTGAAAATTCAGCACTTGTTTTGAAAGAAAATTCAGAAACCAGATTTGTTGTAAAAAACACATTATCTGAATTAAATTTTGCTACCGTAATTACTGACAAAGGTAACTTTACACGCATAGAATTGCCAGGATATACTGCCGGAAATGAAATAGGAAAACCGCAACTTCCTGTTTTACGAAATCTTATAGAAGTTCCTGTTGGAGCTACAATAAGTGTAAATATAAAAAATGCTCAGGTAAAAACGTATAATCTCAATTCGTTGGGGTATATTGGCAAATTATATCCTACCCAGCCACCTGTTTCAAAAAGCGATGCTGATAAAAAAGATTTGATTTATAATACAAATGAATATTCAAAAAATGAATTATTATCATTGCCATTAGTAGATGTTGAGCAATTAGGAATTATGCGTGGTGTTAGAATTGCCCGACTCAACATTTCTCCTATACAATATAATCCTGTAACAAATACGATTAAAGTATATACAAATATTGAAACTGAAATTCGTTTTGACAATGCTGATTTAGTTGCTACGAAAGCTACGAAAGAAAAATACTACTCTCCTTTATTCAATAGTTTTCAATCAAAATTGCTAAACAATTTATCAAATACTAATTCAAAAGACGCTCTTTCGAAATATCCAATAAAATACGTAATCGTATCAGATCCAATGTTTCAATCAGCTTTACAGCCATTTATACAATGGAAAACTAAAAAAGGATTTAAAGTAATAGAAGCCTACACCAATAATGCAGCAGTTGGAACCACCACAACATCTATAAAATCATATCTTCAATCATTATACAATGCAGGTACTACAAGTGATCCAGCTCCAACTTATGTCCTTTTTGTTGGTGATGTTGCTCAAGTTCCTTCTTTTTCAGGAACTACTTCTGGAACTCATAAAACCGATTTATTTTATTGTGAATATACTGGTGATTTCTTACCCGAAATGTATTATGGCAGATTTTCGGCCGCCAATCTTACTCAATTACAACCACAACTGAGTAAAACCTTAGAATACGAACAATATTTAATGCCTGATAAATCGTTTTTAAATAATGTGATAATGGTTGCAGGTGTGGATGCTACTTGGGCTCCTGTACATGGAAATGGGCAAGTAAATTATGCTACTTCCGCATATTTTAACACTACTAATGGCTTCAATTGTACCAGTTATTTATATCCTGCTTCAGCAAGTAATGCAGCTCAAATTATTCAAAAAGTGAGTGATGGCGTGGGTTTTGCTAATTATACAGCACATGGTGCAAGTTCTGGTTGGGCTGATCCAAGTTTTAGTGTTTCTGATGTAGCTAATTTAAAAAATCAAAGCAAATATCCATTAATGGTTGGCAATTGTTGCGTAACCAATAAGTTTGACGAACCTGAATGTTTTGGTGAAGCATTGTTAAGAGCTAACAATAAAGGTGCTATTGGATATATTGGTGCATCTGATAATTCTACTTGGGATGAAGATTACTGGTGGGCATGTGGTGTTGGAACCGTGGTAGCAAATCCTACCTATGCTACAACAGGCTTAGGTGCTTTAGATAGAATTATGCATACCAACGGGGAACCATTCTCGCAATGGTATGTGAGCCAAGGACAAATGGTTAATGCTGGAAATTTAGCTGTAACACAGGGTGCTTCTACATCACAGTCTCATTACTATTGGGAAATTTACCATTTAATGGGCGATCCTTCATTGATGCCCTATTTTAAAATACCTCAAGTACTTACGGCTACTTATATGCCTTTACTTCCATTGGGGAATAACACTTTTACAGTAAATACTGAAGCTTATGCTTATGTTGGTATTTCAATGGGAGGCGTTTTACATGGTGCTGCTTTGGCAGACTCATTGGGCGTAGCTGTTGTAAATATTATACCTTTTATATCAGCTGGAACCGTTGACATTGTAATTACCAAACAAAACCGTCAGCCTATAATAACTTCAATTCCTGCAGCTTCTCCTACCGGTCCTTATATTTCACTAAATAATTATCAAATAACTGACATTTCTGGAAATAATAATTCTTTAGCAGATTATGGTGAAACTATAAAACTAAATATAAACTTAAAAAATATTGGTATCGCAGATGATAACAATGTTAATGCAGTACTATCATCAAATAATCAATATATTACAATTTTAGATAGTACCGAAACTTATGGAATTATTACTGCGGGAAATACAAAAAATATTAATAATGCTTTCACTTTTAAGGTTGCAAATATAATTCCCGATCAAAACGTGGCAAGTTTTACGCTTAAAATAACAGATGCATCAAGCAATACTTGGAATTACTTAATTAATATTGCTTTAAATGCACCTGTTCTGAATATTGTAAGTATGAGTATCGAAGATAACGCAACAGGAAATAATAATGGAAGGCTTGACCCAAATGAAACAGCAAATATTCGATTTAAAGTTCAAAATGCTGGTCATAGCAATGCTAATAATGCTAATATCAACCTTACTTCAACTAATAATTTTATAAGCATCTCAAATCCTAATGTGAGTTTACCATCTTTAGCAAAAGGAGCTACCATAGATGTAGTTTATTCTGTAACAGCAAACTCATCTGCTCTTAATGGAGCTAATTTTGGTCTTACTATGAGTGTAAATGCCAATCCTTATATAGCACAGGAAACTTTCAATAGCATGATTGGTTTAATGATAGAAGATTTTGAAACAGCTAACTTTACAAAATATGCTTGGGACACTGCATCTTTAAATGCTTGGACTATAGTAAATGCTGGAGCTTATGAAGGTAGTTATTGTGCAAAATCAGCTTCCATTGGAGATAGTCAATCTTCTACTTTTTCAATTACACTTGACGTTTTGGGAAATGATAGCATTTCTTTTTATAGGAAAGTTTCATCTGAATCTGGATATGATTTTTTAATTTTTTCTATCGATGGCAATACTATTGAGAAATGGTCAGGCATAAAATCATGGGAAAAAGTTAGCTACCCTATTACGACAGGTACACACATATTGTCATGGACTTACGAGAAAGATAATTATTCGATTTCTGGAAGCGATTGTGCATGGGTTGATTTTATTGCTTTACCTGCTATACATACAAATATAGGCGTTAACATTGAAGACCCTTCGACAGAAAACACTGCTCAATTATCCATTTCCCCAAATCCTGCAAATGACATAATAAATATTTCATACAAACTACAAACAAATACTGATGTTAGTTTAAAAATATTTAGTGCTAACGGGCAAATGGTTTATAGTAATGGTAATGAATATAAGGCTGCTGGAAATTATTCTATTGGATTAAATACTTCATTATTAAGCAGAGGTATCTATTTTATAAGTTTAAAAACCAACAATCAAGTTCTAACACAAAAATTAATCATAACAAAATAAAAATATGAAATATCCATGAGCGATAAATGGCACACCAACCGAGAATGATTAAGAATGCAGATAACCGCTTAGCGGTTTTTAATGAGACCTGTTAATTATAAATTCTTAAGTTTTTAACCGCTTAGCGGTTATCTCATACCATTAAATATCAATAAATCAATAAATTTTAAACACATGAAAAGAATCGCTATTTCAACTTGTTTGTTAATCAGTTTTTTCTATCTGAATGCTAGTGCAACTATAAATAATAACTATTTAAATAACCCAACTTCAAAAGTTGAGCTTATTTCATCAGATATTCAAACTTCTGTAGTTCGTTTTTCATTTGATAATTATGCATCCTCCAATGTTCAAACACCAAAAGGTATAGCCAAAACATTGAGCCTTGGCGGTGCTTTTCCAATTCAAATTGCAGGAGCTCCTGATTTGTTGAAAATTTCAACTTCAATTATTATACCTGATGATGCAGAAATGAAAGTAGAAGTAATTAGTCAATCTTTTAATGATTATCAAAATATTCTGATTGCTCCTTCAAAAGGAAACTTATATAGAGATATTGACCCTTCTAATATTCCATATAGCTATGGCAGCAAATATAATGTCAATGATTTTTACCCAGGGAAAATAGCAGAACTGCAACAGCCTTATATTTTAAGAGATTATAGAGGACAAACCATCACTGTTTATCCTTTCCAATACAATCCAATTACAAAAACATTAAGAGTTTATAATGATTTAATTGTTAAGGTTTCGCGAATTGGAATTAGCAATAATAATACTATACATCGTACTAAATCGTTTAATAAAGTTGATAGTGAATTCAGTAATATTTATAAAAATCAATTTTTAAATAGTTCAATAGGAAATAATAAGTATTCAGTTGTAAACGAACAAGGCAAACTTCTTATTATTTGTCCAGAATCATATATGTCAGCAATGCATCCTTTGGTTCAATGGAAAAATATTTCGGGTGTTCCAACAGAAATGGTTAGTGTAACCACAGCAGGAAGTACCAATACAGCAATCAAAAACTATATTTCTAATTATTACACAACAAATGGCTTAACTTTTGTAATTTTGGTAGGAGATGTAGCACAACTCCCAACATTTACAGTTTCAGGTGGTGGTTCTGATAATACATATAGCTACCTTAGTGGGAATGATCATTATCCTGAAATCTTTGTAGGACGTATTTCTGCTGAAAACATAACACATGTTCAAACTCAGGTTCAAAAAATACTTACTTATGAGAAAAATCCTTCAAATGGAAACGGATGGTTAAATAGAGGAATTGGCATTGCTTCTTCGCAAGGGCCCGGTGATAATAATGAGTATGATTATGATCATATACGTAATATCAGATCTAAATTAATGAATTATGAATACGTAAATTGTAGCGAACTATATGATGGAAGCCAAGGAGGTGCTGATGCTGCAGGAAATCCTACAGCAGCATTGATAACTAATGATGTTAATAATGGTGTGAGTATAATTAATTATACTGGTCATGGTTCTGATAATTCTTTTTCAACAACTGGGTTTTCAAATACTAATATTGCTTCATTAACTAACACTGTAGCCTGGCCATTTATTTTTTCTGTAGCTTGTGTAAATGGCAATTTTACTGCAGGAACTTGTTTTGCTGAAGCATGGATGAGAGCTACTTACAATACTGAACCAACAGGAGCTATTGCAACATTAATGTCAACGATTAATCAAAGCTGGAGTCCTCCTATGTGTGGACAAGATGAAATGATAAATATTCTTACTGAGAGTATTCCCGAAAATAAAAAACATACTTTTGGTGGTATTTCTATGAATGGTTGTATGAAAATGATTGACAACTATAACACTGATGGAATAGAAATGATTGACACATGGAATATTTTCGGAGATCCTTCATTGGTAATTCGCACAGATACTGCGAAACTAATGACAGTTTCTCATAATTCCACTGTTTTTATAGGAGCTACAACATTTGCAGTAAATTGTAATATTAATGGAGCTAGAATTACATTGAGTAAAAACAATCAAGCTATTGGCTCTGCTATAGTAATAAATGGGGTTGCTAATATTAGTTTTATTGCATTGGCAAATCTCGACTCAATTACAGTTGTTGCAACTGCATATAATTACATTCCTTATATTGGACAACTTAATGTAATTGCTTCAAGTGGACCATTTATACAATTTAACAATAAACAAATTGTTGACGTATCAGGCAATAATAACTCTCAAGCTGATTATAATGAAAACATTAGCCTAAATATTGAATTAAAAAACATAGGCGTAGCAATTGCCAACAACGTAGCTGCAACATTATCAACTACTGACACTAGTATTGTAATTACTGATAATCAACAAAATTGGGGAAATATAGCAGCAAATACAGTTTCAAACCAAGCTAATGCTTTTGCATTTACTGTAAAAAATAATGTTACCGACCAACATCAAGTTAATTTTAATTTAACTGTTGCTGATGGATTATCAAATAGTTGGAATACAAGTTTTACTATTGTATTAAATGCCCCTGCACTCACAGCAGGAAGTATTATAATAAAAGATACCATCATTGGAAATAATAATGGGAAATTAGACCCGGGCGAAACAGCAATTATTTTTATTCCTTCTGCAAATACAGGTCATAGTAATTGTGCAAATGTTTCGGGGATCTTATCAACAATTAGTCCTTATTTAACTATTATTTCGGCCAATACCTATAATATCCCAACACTTATTCAAGGCAATAGTATTAACACTGCTTTTAAAATAAGTGTTGACACCATCACTCCTATAGGCTCAAATATAGTGTTAAATTATCAACTTTTGTCAGGAGCTTATCAAACGAACAACTCCTATTATCTGCCAATAGGATTGGTAACCGAAGATTTTGAAACATCAAATTTTTCAAAATATAATTGGATACAAGGAGGCAATACACCATGGACTGTAACAAATATTAACCCTTATGAGGGCACTTATTCTGCTAAATCAGGAGCAATTTCAAACAGTCAATCATCTATATTATCAATTCTTATAAATGTTACTTCTGCGGATACTGTTTCTTTTTATAAAAAAGTATCATGTGAAGATGCAGCTCCGAACCTTCCAACTTATGACTATTTAGAATTTTTTATCGACAATACGTCAATGGGGAAATGGGATGGTGAAGAATCTTGGTCGAAATCATCTTATGCAGTAGCAACTGGTGTTCATACTTTAAAATGGGTGTATAAAAAGGATAATTATGGCATTGCTGGTAGCGATTGTGTTTGGTTGGATAACATAAAGTTTCCTTCGGGATTTGTGAGCAAATCTCCTTTAAGTTGTACATTAACTGCTGCTACTGATACTATTTTTGAAAATACACCTATACAGCTTCAAACAACTGTTAATGGAGGTTTAGGAAACAATGTGTTTACTTATACTGCAAATCAAAATACAACTACTCTTAGTGGAAGCAATCCAACAGTAAGTCCATATATAACAACTGTTTACTCAGTAACTGTTACCGACGCAAATAATGCAATAGCAACTGCTTCTTTTACTTTATATGTAAAAGCTCTTAATATTAGCGAAAATACTTTGTTAAACACAAAAGTATATCCAAATCCATTTAATACATCATTTACTGTTGAATTTAGTATGGATGAAAACGCAAAAATATCAATTATTAATGCTTTAGGTCAAGTACTTACTCCAGAATTTACTATTTTCACATCAGTTAACAATAAACAGATGTTTACCATAAATACAACTTCTTTTGAAAAAGGTATTTATTTCATTCAATTAAAAACAGCATATAATAGCTTTGTTAAGAAATTAATTAAAATAGATTAAAACGCCTTTCATAAGTTGCTCAAAATATGGATAAAAAATAAAAACATCTTGTAAAATATTAGAACATAAAAAAGTTTATTGCAATGCATTGTAATAAACTTTTTTATTATAACTAAGCATCAAAATTAAATAGAATCGTTCAGAAAGGCTTCTTTCCTATTTCATGTTTATATTTTTAAAAATCATGTACCGCAAGCAAAAAAGTAGAAATTTTAATAGCCAATCCGCTTAAATTATATAAAACATTAAATTATATTTCGGAAAGTCAAAGATTTAGACTAATTTTGCAGATTATTAAAAATTATACACAAAATGAAAACATTTAACGAATTAGGCATTGATGCTCGAGTATTGAAAGCCATTGAAGAATTGGGTTTTGAAAGAGCAATGCCAGTTCAGGAAGAAGTTATCCCTGTCTTATTAGAAAAAGATACTGATTTGGTTGCATTGGCACAAACAGGAACAGGTAAGACAGCTGCTTTCGGATTACCCCTTATTAATAAAATCGATAGCAATAACCTTATTCCGGAAGCACTAATTTTGTGTCCTACCCGTGAATTGTGTATTCAGATAGCAAACGATTTAAAATCTTATGCAAAATATATTGATACTTTTAAAGTAATTCCAATTTATGGAGGTGCTAATATTGAAACTCAGATGAGGCAATTGTCGAGAGGTGTGAATGTAATTGTTGCTACACCTGGCCGAATGCTTGATTTAATGAGAAGAGGAAAAATCAATCTTTCCAATATTAAATATGCTATTTTAGATGAAGCTGATGAAATGCTAGATATGGGATTTCAAGATGAATTGAACGAGATTCTGAAAGAAACACCTAAAACAAAAAATACGTGGTTGTTTTCGGCAACCATGCCTACTCAGGTAGAAAAAATTGCAAGAGGTTATATGAACAAACCTATTGAAATCACTGTAGGTTCACGTAATTCAGGTTCTGATAATGTTAAGCATTATTGTTATTTGGTTCATGCTAAAGATAGATACCTTGCATTGAAAAGAATTGCTGATTATTATCCTGATATTTATGCCATCATATTCTGTCGCACCCGAAGAGAAACACAAGAAGTAGCAGATTGGCTCATAAAAGATGGTTACAATGCCGATGCACTACATGGCGATTTATCACAAGTTCAAAGAGATAACGTGATGAACAAATTCAGAGTGAGAAATTTACAAATGCTTGTTGCAACAGATGTTGCCGCTAGGGGTTTGGACGTAAATGACCTTACTCATGTTATCAATTATAATCTTCCAGATGAAATTGAAGCATATACTCATAGAAGTGGCAGAACTGGCAGAGCCGATAAATCGGGAATCTCCATTGCCATTACCAATATGCGTGAAAAACATAAAATTAAAGAAATTGAAAGACAGATAGGGAAAAGCTTTAAAATGGCTAAAATACCCAATGGTAAAGAAGTTTGCGAAAAACAACTTTTTCACATGATTGATAAAATGGAAAAAGTGGCAGTAAAAGAAGAAGAAATTACTGATTTTTTACCTGTTATCTATAAAAAATTAGAAGAGCTTAGCAAAGAAGATTTAATAAAACGCTTTGTTTCTGTTGAGTTCAATCGTTTTCTTACTTATTATCGCAATGCTCCTGATTTAAATGTTTCTGAAAAAGGGAATGAAAGATCTGGAAAACTCGAAACTTCCGAAGGATTTGCAAGATTATTTATTAACCTTGGAAAAATGGATGGATTATTACCACCTCATTTAATTGGTTTAGTTAATGATGTAATGCAAAACAAAGAAATCAAAATTGGAAAAATAGAAATACTTAAATCCTTTTCATTCTTTGAAGTTGAAGCAAGCTATCTGGACTTGATGCTGGCTGCATTTAAAGATGTAAGATATGGTGACCGTTCAGTTGCCATTGAACAATCATCACCCAGAAGAGATGGTGGCTCAAGCGAAAGAAGAAGCAGCGACCGCCGTGACAGCAGACCACCCCGAAGAAACGACAATAGTAGAAGCTACGAAAGAAGAAGTAATGAAAGAAGAAGTGATGATAGAAAAGGCGGAGAAAGAAAAGAATGGAACAAAGATTCCTCTGCTGGTCGTCCGTTTAGAGAGTCATCCAATAATCGCTTTAAAAAAGAATCTGATAGCCGCCCTGCAAGAGAATCAAGTAGTCGTCCTGCAAGAGAATCTTCTGACAATCGCTTTAAGAAAGATCCAAATAAAAGCATCAATAAAAGAGATTCAGATAATACCAGCAGAACCGGAAGACCAAGCAAAAAAAGGTGGTAGTGCTTTAGATTTATTCTTATTTTTGTGCTTTATAATATATAACCCTGTAATGGCTTTAGAGCTATGCAGGGTTTTTTGAATGCAAATTTTTTTTACTGGCAAAAAAGTCAATATTATTCATGAAACAAGCCTACAACAGTAGAAAATATGTGGTAATTGCTATTTTTGTAGCAGTAGGCATAATTTTTATAGCACGTTTGTTTTTTCTCCAAGTTATTGATAATAGCTATGTTTTATCTGCCAATAAAAATGCACTTCGTTTTGTTACAAATTATCCTGCTCGTGGTTTGATATACGATCGTAACAATAAATTATTAGTTTATAACGAAGCTGTTTATGACTTGATGGTAATTCCTAAACAGATTAAACCTTTTGATACAAATGAACTTTGTAATTTGGTAGGTATTACAAAAGATGATTTAATTTTAAAATTAAGGAAAGCCCGAGAATATTCACCTTATGCTGCCTCAGCTTTTGAAAAACAAATTTCAAAGGAGAATTATGGTTATTTACAAGAGAAACTTTATAAATACAGTGGCTTTTATGTGCAATCTCGTACATTAAGGAAGTATCCATTATCAATTGCAGCCCATACCTTAGGATACATTGGTGAAATTGGAAATGAAGTCAATGATTCCTACTACAAATCTGGAGATTATATCGGTATGAGTGGCTTGGAAAAGTTTTACGAAAGTATTTTGAGAGGTAAAAAAGGTTCAAAAATAGTGATGTATGATGTTTTCAATCGCGAAAAAGGTAGTTTTCACAATGGACTTTACGATACGGTTGCTATTGCTGGTGAAGCACTCCACTCTACATTGGATGCCGATTTACAGGCTTATGGTGAGCTTTTGATGCAAAATAAAGTAGGAAGTATTGTTGCAATTGAACCTACAAGCGGAGAAATTTTATCTATGGTTTCTAGTCCCACCTACGATCCTAACTTATTGGTAGGTAGAGTTAGAGGTGTGAATTATAATTTACTGCTGAAAGATCCTAGCAAACCATTATTCGATAGAGCTTTGATGGCAGTTTATCCGCCCGGCTCAATTTTCAAAATCGTTCAATCTTTAATTGCATTAGAAGAAGGTGTTATTACCGAAAGAGCTGCTTTTCCCTGTGACAAATCTTTAGTAGGTTGCCACAAACATCCAAATGCAACAGATTTAAAAAGTGCTATCAAAATGTCATGCAATCCTTATTTTTATCAGGTTTTTAGAAGGGTTATCCAGCAGGGACTTGCAAAGGACAGATTTAAAGACAGCGAATTAGGCTTAAACTTATGGAGCGATAAAGCATTGAGTTTTGGGTTAGGACAACGATTGGAAGTGGACATTCCAAATGTAAAAAAAGGGCGTATTCCTAATGCAAAATATTACGATAAAATATATGGAAATCATGCATGGGCATTTAGCACAATTTATTCTTTGAGTATTGGGCAAGGTGAAATGGGAATTATTCCTTTGCAGATGGCAAATATTGCTGCTATTTTTGCAAATAGAGGTTATTTTTACACACCTCATTTTGTAAAATCTATTGGCAAAAATAAAACGATTAATCCTTTGTTTTTGAAAAAAAATCTCACTAAAATAAGTGATAAATATTTTCAAGTTGTTGCAGATGCCATGTATGAAGTAGTAAATGAACCAGGAGGAACGGCTTCTCAGGCAAGAATAGATAGCATTGTTGTATGTGGAAAAACAGGTACCGCTCAAAACCCTCATGGCGAAGATCACTCAATATTTATTGCATTTGCCCCAAGGGTAAATCCTAAGATAGCTATTGCTGTTTATATCGAAAATGCAGGATTTGGTGGTGTTTGGGCTGCCCCTATTGCCAGCCTAATGATTGAAAAATATCTTACCAAAAACATCAAACGAATAGATTTGGAAGAACGAATGAAAAACGCTGTAATAATTTCAAAACATTGAGAGAACAAAAAGGCATATTAGGAAATATTGATTGGGTAATGGTTGGTATGTACGCAATGCTGGTTTTTATGGGCTGGCTCAATATTTATGCTGCCGTTTACGACGAAAATCACAAAAGTATTTTCGATTTTTCACAAAGTTATGGCAAACAGTTAATCTGGATTGCAACTTCTGCACTTCTCGCCTTGCTTATTATGGCTATTGATCCTAAATTCTTTTCTCAATTTGCTTTTGGAATCTATGGCTTTTTTCTGCTTTTATTAATTGTAGTATTGATTACCGGTAAAACCACTGCCGGTTCCAAATCATGGTTCGAAATCGGTGGCTTTGGATTGCAGCCTTCTGAATTTGCAAAGTTTGCTTGTAATCTTGCACTGGCAAAGTTTTTGAGTTCTACCGATATTCATATTAAAGAGATGAAAACGAAAGTGTATGCTACTTTAATATTGATAGTACCTGCATTGTTGATATTATTACAAAACGACACAGGCTCAGCTATTGTGTATGGTGTTTTTATATTGGTTTTGTATCGCGAAGGCTTATCGGGCAATATTTTGGTATTTGGATTAATAATAGCCGTCCTTTTTGTGTTGGCATTAATTGTCAATCAATTTATTTTATCGGGAATTGTGCTAGTATTGGCGTTAACGTTTATCTATTATATCAGAAAAAACCGAAGAGGTATTATTACAGTAGTTTCGTTTTTAATACTAACCATAAGTTTTATCTTTATTGTTGATTATGTTTTTAATAAAGTGTTGCAAGACCATCAACGCCAAAGAATAGAAGTGCTGTTAGGCAAGGATATTGACCTTAAAGGCATTGGTTACAATGTAAATCAATCAAAAATTGCGATAGGTTCAGGTGGTTTTATTGGAAAAGGCTTTTTAAACGGAACGCAAACCAAATTTAATTTTGTTCCCGAGCAAAGCACCGATTTTATTTTCTGTACCGTTGGCGAAGAATGGGGTTTTATTGGAAGTTTAGTAGTGGTGAGTTTATTGATAGGGTTATTGATTAGGATTGTTATTGCAGCCGAACGACAGCGTTCGCCCTTTAGTCGTATTTATGGCTATGGTGTAGCTTCCATTTTGTTTATGCACATTTTTGTAAATATAGGCATGGCATTAGGCTTATTGCCTGTTATTGGTATTCCTTTGCCATTTTTTAGCTATGGCGGTTCTTCGCTTTGGTCGTTTACCATTTTGCTCTTTATTTTTATAAAACAAGATTCCTATCGATTGAATTTGTTGTAGAAAATTTTTTAATATTTTATTTAAAACCCTTGAAGTAAAAGAAGAAAAAGAAATTGAAATCAGTCTGGGATAATTTTGGTCTGAATCTGATAATAAGCCCCATCATTAATTTTTGATGGGGCTTATTTGTTTAATAGGGTTTCATTTTTAGGTTGTTTTTTAATTGCTATTATTGCCGAAGCAGGAATGCTTCAGGCTTTTAATATCAAAAAAGTTTTACAAAAAAATAACTATTTAATGATTTATAAAAATATAATTAATACATTTGTGAGTTTTAATTAATGAACAGAAAACATAGAATGGCAAAGAAAGAAGTAAAAGAAAAAGCAATAGAAGTAAGCCTTTGGGAAGCGGCCAATAAATTGAGAGGCAGTGTAGAGCCAGCCGAATACAAACACGTGGTATTGGGATTAATTTTCTTAAAGTTTGCCAGTGATAAATTTGAAGAACACCGTGGCAGACTTATAGCCGATGGCAAAGAGAAATATATTGAAATGGCCGACTTCTACAATATGAACAATGTGTTTTTTCTGGAAGAAAACAGCCGCTGGTCGTATCTGATTAAAAAATCGAAACAAAACGACATTGCACTTCTAATAGATACTGCATTGCATAATATAGAGAAAGATAACAAAGCCCTTAAAGGTGCATTGCCCGACAATTATTTTTCGCGGCTGGGACTGGATGCAAGCAAACTGGCTTCATTGCTTGATACCATCAACGATATAGATACCACCAAAGACCCCAAACAAGATGTGGTGGGTAAGGTATATGAATACTTTCTTTCTAAATTTGCACTGGCTGAAGGCAAAGGCAAGGGTGAATTTTATACTCCCAAAAGCATAGTAAACCTTATTGCCGAAATGATAGAACCTTATAAAGGTATTATATATGACCCTGCCTGTGGTTCGGGAGGTATGTTTGTGCAGAGTATTAAGTTTATTGAAGCCCACCACGGCAACAAAAAAGAAATTTCTATTTACGGACAGGAATATACCAATACCACTTACAAACTGGCAAAGATGAACCTTGCCATAAGGGGAATAAATGGCAACTTAGGCGAAAAAGCAGCTGATACTTTTGCCGACGACCAACACAAAGACCTGAAAGCCGATTATATTATGGCTAATCCGCCTTTCAATCAGAAAGACTGGCGTGCCGAAAACGAATTGGTAGATGATGCCCGCTGGCGGGGTTATGATGTGCCGCCCAAAAGCAATGCCAATTATGCATGGATATTGAATATGGCAAGCAAGCTAAGCGAAAAAGGTGTTGCAGGTTTTATATTGGCAAACGGAGCATTGAGTGGCGGAGGCGAAGAATACAAAATACGCCGTAAGCTGATTGAAAATAATCTGGTGGAAGCCATACTGGTATTGCCACAGGATATGTTTTACACTACCAATATTAGTGTTACTGTTTGGATATTGAATAAAAACAAAAAAGCACATAGCAGAAGCATAGGCGATGAACAACGCCATTATCGCGACCGAGAGAAAGAAATCCTTTTTATGGATTTACGACAAATAGGTATTCCGTTTGAGAAGAAATACATTCAGTTTTCCGATGCCGATATACAGAAAGTATGCACTACTTACCACCAATGGCAGGCTTCGACAAGCTCAGCCACCACTACTGGCTCAGACTATCAGAATGTACCTGAGTTTTGTTATTCTGCTTCGGTTGATGAAGTAATTAAAAAAGATTATTCACTCGTGCCGAGCAAATACATTGAGTTTGTAAACCGAGATGAAAACATTGATTTTGATGAAAAGATGAAAACCCTGCAAATTGAATTTGCTGAACTCTTGAAAGCCGAAGTAGCTTCTAAAAATGATTTGCTAAGTGTATTTAAAGAATTGGGATATGAAGTCGAATTATAAAAAGATTGGCGAACATATTCAGCTTATTGATGAACGCAACAAAGGATTGAGAGTAAAACAACTTTTGGGTTTAAGCATTTCAAAACAGTTTATTCCATCTGTTGCCAATATTATTGGAACTGATATGGAGAATTATAAAATAATACACAAAAATCAATTTGCTTGTAGTACAATGCAAGTAAGGCGTGATAAAAAAATGCCAATTGCTTTATTGCAAGAAGTTGATGAAGCAATAATCTCACAAGCCTATCCCATTTTTGAAGTAAAGAACTCAAAAGAACTTTTGCCAGAATATTTAATGATGTGGTTTACTCGTTCTGAATTTGATAGAGAAGCTTGTTTTAATGCTGTCGGCGGTGTAAGAGGAAGTTTAGAATGGGAAGATTTTTGCGAAATGCAATTACCCATACCTTCCATCACCAAACAACGGGAAATAGTAAAAGAATACAAAGTTATCCAAAACCGCATAGCCCTTAACCAGAAACTGATACAAAAACTGGAAGAAACAGCACAAGCGATTTATAAAAGGTGGTTTGTGGAGTTTGAATTTCCCAACGAAGAAGAAAAACCGTATAAAAGCAATGGAGGGGAAATGCTTTGGTGTGAGGAATTGGGGAAGGAGATTCCGATAAATTGGGAAGTTGGTAAACTTGGTGATGTATTAGAGTGCAATCCTGAATGTTTGTCTAGTAATGATAGTTTTAAATCCATTTTGTATCTGGACACAAGCAATATCACAAACAATAGAATTAATGAATTACAGGAATTGGATTTAGAAAATGATGAAATACCAAGCAGGGCAAGAAGAAAAGTTAAAGATAACGACATTATTTTTTCAACAGTCAGACCTGCTTTAAAGCATTTTGGAATAATTAAAAATTTACCTGATAACTTAATTGTTTCTACAGGCTTTGCTGTATTAAGAGTTAATGAACCGTGCCTTTTCCCCGAATTAATTTATTCATTTCTAACAGATGAAAAAACTGTTACCTATCTTCAAGCTAAGGCTGAAATGAGTGTTTCAACATATCCGTCAGTAACTTCTGATGATATAATGAATCTCGATTTTGCTAAACCTGACGAAAAAATGCTAGATTTAGCAAGGGGTATTTTTAAAAGCAAAGATGATTTTATAAATCTGAAAAATAAAGAAAACCAAAAACTATCGGAACTGAAAGAATTGCTTCTTTCAAAATTGGCAACAATAGAAAATTAAAAAAGGAAATGCCTTACAATGCCAACATACACCATCGTAAATCTATTCGCCTGAAAGGTTATGATTATTCACAGGCAGGAATGTATTTTATCACAATCTGTTGCCAAGACAGGAAACATCGTTTTGGCGAAATTGCAGATGGTAAAATGATATTGAATGATGCAGGTAAAATAGCCACAGCAGAATGGGAAACATTAAAAGACAGATTTCAGAACATAAAACACGGGGCATTTGTGGTAATGCCCAATCATATCCATTTTATAATAATAATAACAAATCCGGGCATGGCGACCCTTGCGGTCGCCACAACATCAACGGAAAATCCCGTAGGGGCAGGGCTTGCCCCTGCCCGTAGGGACGATTCCGATAATATAAACCATACGATTGCCCGTAGGGATGATACCGATAAAACGAACATTGCATTTGCCCGTAGGGACGAAAAAATAACGTATATTCCAATAAACGAAACCGAACGAAATAATACGGGCGACCGCGAGGGTCGCCCCGACGAATATATAACGAACGAAACCGAACGTAACGAAATGGGCGACCGCGAGGGTCGCCCCAACCAATATAACGGGGTAGAAAAGGAGAGCGACCGCAAGGGTCGCCCGAACGATTCGGATCGGAAAATAACGATAGGAGAAATCGTTGGGGCGTATAAATCGTTGGTATTTAATAAATGTTTGATATTAGCCAAGGAAAGGAATGAGTATTTGGGAAAATTCTGGCAACGGGTTTATTATGAAAATATAATTAGGGATGATGAGGCTTTTATTAAAATTTCGGAATATATTATAAATAATCCTGCAAAATGGCGGGATGATAAATTTTATATAGATTGAAGTTTACAGAAGAAAAATTAGAAAAGGCATTTACCGAATTGTTGGGGCTGGAATGATTGTCAATTTTGCCCCGCAAACTTGATATTTTAATATTGAATATAGTGATATAATAAATTAAATAAAAGTAAAAATATAATTGATGATGCTGTTTGAATAAATAATAGATAGAACGGTAAAAATAAAATTAGTAATAAGTTAAAAAATAATGATAAAAATAGTATATTTGTCCAGTATTTTAATAAATAAACTGGACATATTCCTAATGATGATAATAGTGATAATACTATGAATATTACTGATTATATTAGTAGTAAGATAGAAAGACTTACTAAAGGATACGTTTTTACCTATGCTGATTTTATTGCAGAGGTGAATAAAAAAGAGGCCATAATAAAAGCCCTTAACCGTATGGTTGCTTCGGGCAAAATTGCCAAACTATCCAAAGGTAAATATTACAAGCCAGAAAGTACTCCTTTTGGCAATTTACTTCCCGAACAAAAACAGATTGTAAAAGACTTACTGGAAGAAAATGCAAAAACTACAGGCTATCTTACTGGTTACAGCATATACAATCAATTGGGATTAACCACTCAGCTTAGCAATACCATACAAATTGGTAAAAATGAAATAAGACCCGGTTTTAAAAGAGAACGTTATACTATTTCATTTATAAAACAAAAAAATATCATTACCAAAGAAAACATTCCTTTATTGCAATTGCTGGATGCTATTCGTTATATTAAAAAAATACCTGATGCCAATATAGAAGATTCCTGCAAACGCTTTTTGGCAATCATCAAAAACTTTTCAGAAAAAGATATCAAAACCTTGGTTCGTTTGGCTTTAAAATATCCACCAACCACAAGGGCTTTATTAGGAGCTTTATTAGAGCAATTGCAACAAATCCAGGCATCGGAATTACTATTCAAATCATTGAACCCAATTACAAATTATAAACTAACAGGTGCAGCTAAAGTAATATCTACTACAAAAAAATGGAATATAATATGAAGTTGCATGAAAATAAAACCTTATTCAGACAAGCGATTCAGTTTACTGCTGACCAGAAGAAAATTCCTGCTGTTTATGTAGAAAAAGACTATTGGGTTACCTATGCTTTGTTTACGGTTTTCTACAATGAAATTGGTAAAGACACTGTATTTAAAGGTGGAACGGCACTATCGAAGTGCTACAATATGATAGAACGCTTTTCCGAAGATATTGATTTGGTAGTATTGAGACGAGAAGGAGAAACAGACAGCAAGTTAAAATCAAAATTAAAAGCAGTAAGCACGATTGTAGAAACCGTATTGCCTGAAGTAGCCATTGAAGGTATTACCCATAAAATGGGAATGAATCGCAAAACAGCACACTCCTACAACAAAGAATTTAAAGGTGATTACGGTCAAGTAAGAGATGTCATTATTTTGGAATCAACTTGGCTTGGGAACCACGAACCATACACCACCAAAAGTATTGTTTCATTTGTTGGTCAAATGATGTTGGATAATAAGCAGTCCGATATTGCCAAAGAAAACGGACTACTTCCTTTTGACTTGCTAGCATTAGAACCTAATAGAACCATTTGTGAAAAGATAATGAGCTTGGTTCGTTTTTCTTATGGCGAAAATCCATTAGGTGATTTAAAGAAGAAAATAAGACACACTTACGATTTACATCAGTTACTTCAACAGGAAACATTTATAGATTTTTTCCATTCAACTGCTTTTGATAAAATGCTTTTGAAAGTAGCAAATGATGATGTGGCAAGTTTTAAAAACAACAATAAATGGTTAATTCATCATCCCATTGAATCACTCATTTTTAAAGACTTGGAGAATGTTTGGAGTGAGTTGAAAACAATTTATATCGGTGACTTTAAAAACTTGGTATATGGTGAATTACCTAAAGAAAATGCAGTATTGGAAACTTTAAAAACGATTCAAGAAAGATTAAAAACTATTTCTTGGTCAATTAAAATGGAAACCAAGGAATGAAATTTACAGAAGAAAAATTAGAAAAGGCATTTACCGAATTATTGGGGCAGGAAGGGTACACGCATCAGATAGGTAATGCAATTCGTCGCAAACCCGATGAGGTATTGATTGAGGAAGATTTGCAAACCTTTCTTTTAACGCAATACGCCGGTAACGGGATTACCATTAACGAAGTAAAATCTATTATTCTTCAACTCAAATCGCTGCCTTCTTCTGACCTTTACGAAAGTAATAAAACATTCCTACGAATGCTTGCTGACGGTTTTATTCTGAAACGCGAAGACCGAAACAACAAAGACATATATATTCAATTCATTGATTACAAAGGGTTAAACAAACACCGTCAACCTGAAGCAGATGAACTATTAAGTGTAGTTGCCGAAAAGGAAGAAAAATACGGTGAGGATAATAATATTTACAAATTTGTCAATCAGCTTGAAATTGTCGGCAACGAAAAAAGAATACCTGATGGCATTGTTTACATCAATGGACTGCCACTTGTGGTTTTTGAATTTAAAAGTGCCGTAAGAGAAGAAGCAACTATTCATGATGCTTTCATACAATTGACGGTTCGTTACCGCAGAGATATTCCCGAATTGTTTAAATACAATACCTTTTGTGTAATCAGCGATGGTGTGAACAACAAGTCGGGTTCATTCTTTGCTCCGTATGAGTTTTACTATGCCTGGCGAAGAGTGGCAGGATTGGCTAAAGATGTGGATGGCATCGACAGTATGTTTACACTCATACAGGGGATGTTTCACAAAAACCGTTTGCGTGATATTATCCGCAACTTCATTTATATTCCTGATAGTTCAAAGAAAAACGAGAAAATTGTTTGTCGCTATCCTCAATACTATGCAGCAAGAGCCTTGTTTGATAATATAAAGAAAACCCAAAAACCCGAAGGCAACGGAAAAGGTGGAACCTATTTTGGTGCTACAGGTTGTGGTAAAAGTTTTACGATGTTGTATCTTGCAAGATTGCTGATGAAAAGTGAATATTTCGGAAGCCCGACCATTGTAATGATAACCGACCGTACAGATTTAGACGACCAACTATCGGGACAGTTTACCAATGCAAAAAACTTTATCGGCGATAATACCATTGTAAGTGTTGAAAGCAGAGCCAATCTGAGAGAATTGCTGCAGGGCAGACAAAGCGGTGGGGTTTTCTTAACTACCATTCATAAGTTTACAGAAGATACAGAATTGCTCAGCGACAGAACCAATATCATTTGTATTTCCGACGAAGCACACCGCAGTCAGGTTAACCTCGACCAAAAAGTTAAAGTAAGTGAAGGCGTAACAAAATCCTTTGGTTTTGCCAAATACTTACACGACTCATTACCCAACGCAACTTATGTAGGCTTTACAGGTACACCCATAGACGCAACGCTTGATGTTTTCGGAAAAGTAATAGATGCCTACACAATGACAGAATCGGTAAAAGATGAAATCACTGTACGAATTGTTTATGAAGGAAGAGCAGCCAAGGTAGCATTGAAAAATGGCGAACTGGAAAAAATAGAAAAATACTACGAAGAAGCAGCTGCAGCAGGAGCTAATGAATACCAGATAGATCAAAGTAAAGAAGAATCAGCAAATATGTATGCGATATTGGGCGACCCTAAACGATTGAAAGCAGTTGCAGAAGATTTTGTAATACATTACGAAAACAGAGTTAAGGAAGGTGCTACGGTAAAAGGCAAAGCTATGTTTGTGTGTAGTAACAGAGAGATAGGCTATGAACTATACAAAAATATTATTGCTTTAAAACCCGAATGGAATGAAATAAGAGCAGCCGAAGAGGGTGCAGAACTAACTGACAAAGAAAGAAGGGAATTAAAGCCGATAGAACGCATAAAAATGATAATGACCCGGGGTCAGGATGATGACGAAACTTTTTATAAATTATTAGGTACCAAAGAAAACCGTAAAGAATTAGACCGACAATTTAAAAATGAAAAATCTAATTTTAAAATTGCCATTGTAGTTGATATGTGGCTCACAGGTTTTGATGTGCCATTCTTAGATTCTATTTACATTGACAAACCTATACAGCAGCATAATCTGATTCAGACCATTTCGAGGGTAAACCGCAAGTTTGAAGGAAAGAACAAAGGTTTGGTAGTAGATTACATCGGCATCAAAAAACAAATGAACCTGGCATTGGCTAAATACAATAAAGGTGACGAAGATAATTTTGAAGACATAGCAGAATCATTAATTATTGTTCGCAATCATTTAGATCTTTTGGCTAAACTGTTTCACACATTTGACAATTCCAAGTATTTCAATGGAACATGCATTCAACAGCTAAACACCTTGAATCTGGCTGCTGAATTTGCACAGCAATCCAAAGATTTTGAAACCCGTTTTATGGGTTTGGTAAAACGACTGAAAGCTGCATATGATATTTGTGCAGGAAGTGAGCATTTAACACAAACAGAAAAAGATTACACTCATTTTTATTTGGCTGTGCGTTCAATCGTTTTCAAACTATGCAAAGGAAATGCACCTGACACAGCTCAAATGAATGCAAGAGTGAGGGAAATGATAAAAGATGCTTTGCAGAGTGATGGAGTGGAAGAGATATTTAAACTCGGTGACGAAGATGAAACCGAGCAAGACATTTTTGATGAAGATTATCTGGCTAAGATTGATAAAATCAAATTGCCGAATACCAAAATCAAATTACTTCAACAACTGCTTGCAAAAGTTATAGGTGAAATAAGAAAAGTAAACCGAGTAAAAGGAATTGACTTTACCAAAAAGATGCAGGCCTTGGTTGAACGCTACAACCAACGTGACGAAAACGACATTTTGAGAAGTGAAGTATATGAGGAAATGGCAAACGCTTTGACCGAATTAATTTGGGAAGTTCACAAAGAATTCTCAGCAGGTGATGTTTTAGGAATTAACTTTGAAGAAAAAGCTTTTTACGACATTCTGAAAGAATTATGCATAAAGTATGATTTCAAATATCCTGATGACAAAATGATTGAATTGGCAAAAGCCGTAAAAGAATTGGTTGATGGTCAAGCCAAATTTCCCGACTGGAACAAACGTGACGATATTAAATCAGCACTGAAAGTTGGACTTATTCTATTGCTTGATGAGTATGGTTATCCACCTGTTGAAAGAGACGAAGTGTATGTAGAGATTTTTGAACAAGCAGAAAACTTTAAAAAAAATCAATCAATATGAAACCACGTAGCAGTCAAGTACAATGGAAAGTCGTTTAAATCAATGCTACATCCAAAGCTTTGTAAAAGGGTTTGTCTGCTCCAACACACGGCAAACAGCATATTCCACTAAAACTGAAAGAAAAAAAGACAACTAAAAAACAACTCCTGTTATCAAACGTTTATTAACTAAATGAAAATACTACTAACAGGATCATCCGGTTACATTGGAAAACGGCTACTTCCCATATTGATTGAGAATGGCCATGATGTGGTTTGTTGCGTAAGAGACGTTAAAAGATTTTCGCCCCCCCTATCGCTGAAATCAAAAATAGAAATCATTCAGATTGATTTGCTCAACAAAGCTAGCCTCGACAATATTCCAACTGATATTGATGGTGCTTATTATTTGGTGCATTCCATGTCGTCGTCCTCCGACTATCATCAACAAGAACAGGAGTCGGCCGAAAACTTCAGAAATGCAATGGCTAAAACCAAGGTGCAGCATGTAGTGTATTTAAGCGGTATCGTAAACGAATCAACTTTGTCGAAACATTTGGCATCCAGAAAAAATGTTGAATCGGAACTTAGCAAGGGAAGCTATCATTTCACTACCTTGCGGGCAGGAATTATCATCGGTTCAGGAAGTGCCTCTTTCGAAATAATGCGCGATCTGGTAGAGAAACTTCCGGTAATGATTACCCCCAAATGGTTAAATACCAGATGTCAGCCAATAGGAATATCGGATGTAATCACCATCCTCTCCAAAACAATCTTTAATCCACTAACATTCGATAAAAACTTTGATGCTTGTTACAAAATAAAGAAACAACAATTTGCAGGCGAGATAAACGAAAGTCAGGCAACAGCTTTGCTCAAACCAATAGAGAGAGAAATTGACAAGTTGGTGGAAGCTTTGTATGGGATAGAATAAATAGAACTTATGGTTTTGCCTAAAAGAACATACAAACAAAGTCAACCTACCAAAATAATTTCTTATAAAAATATACATACACTAAAAAACACAGAGACACAAGCCAACTGACAAGAAATTAAATGATACTGTTTTACAAGACTGTATAACAGTACTTCAGGCAATATATTTTATTGACAAACTAATAATAGTTTCAGCGTTTCTGGATCTAATAATTTTTAGTGTAAACTGACAGTACAGTGCTCCGATTAGCCGCGGAGAACGGCAATAAAAACATACCGGCTATTCGTTAGATAACACCCCAAAAAGAGTGTTTCGCAAAACTTAATTGACGAAAGAAGATTACAAATTAAAAACTAAAATGTATGAATGGTATACAACAACTTCCTCAAACTTGATAAAGTATTAAGCTTTGAGGAATTTTGTATATATTTGCAACGTAATAATTAAAGTTAAATCGCATGCAAAAAATTCTAAGGAAAGCTGAACTTGACAAACTTTCTGTTCTCAAAGACAAAAATTTAATAAAAGTTGTAACGGGCGTACGCCGTGCAGGTAAATCAACTTTATTATTACAGTTTCAGGATTTACTGAAAGAGGAAGATTCAAATGTATCGCTCATTTCAATTAATATGGATTTACCGGATTTTAGATTTCTTGCCGAAAAGAATTGGAAAGAAATCTACGATTATATAAAAAATCTATTGCTTAAAAACGTTACGAATTATGTTTTTATTGATGAAGTTCAGAATATACCGGAATTTGAGAAATTACTAGAAGGACTGTTTGTTACACCAAATATAGACTTATATGTTACCGGGTCAAATGCGTATCTGTTGTCGAGCGAATTAGCTACTATATTAACTGGAAGGGCATTTGAAATCAATATCTTGCCGTTTTCATTTGCCGAATATTTAGAATTTTCACGCAAGACCTCATCACCCGATCGTGCTTTTGCAGATTATATGAGAACGGGAGGTTTCCCTGAAGCTGTTGGATTTGCCGAAGCAGGAGAAAATTTTACTTACGAATATCTAAAAACCGTATTTAAAAACATTTATGAAAATGATATACAAAAACGGTATAAAATCTATCACGAAACATCTTATACAGAAGTAATTAATTTCCTGATTGATAGTGTAGGTTCAAGTGTTTCAGCAAGAAATATTGCTAGAATTTTGACAGGAAACGGCAAAAAAATTGACAATAAAACGGTATCAAAATACATTGACACACTCGTTGAATCTTATCTTTTCTACAAAGTAAATCGATACGATATAAAGGGAAAACAACATTTAGCTACTCAGGAAAAATATTATCTTGTGGATTTGGGTTTGCGATATGCTTTGATTGGTAAAGAACTTGTAGCGGATACAGGGCATTTACTTGAAAATGTGATTTATCTTGAATTGCTTCGCAGAAGTAATCAAATTTGGATAGGAAAAACGGATAATCTAGAAGTTGATTTTGTGGTGCGAGATAAAAATGGCTATACACAATACATTCAAGTTGCACAAACGGTAAAAGAGCCAAGAACACTTGATCGCGAACTTGCACCATTTGACAAAATTCCTGATTATAACGAGCGATTATTAATTACGATGGATTTCGAAACCGGAAGTCATAACGGAGTAAAACAGATTAATGCTATTGATTGGCTTTTAAACAATAAAGAAAATTTTAAATAAACAAAATAAGAACGAAAAACGGGCAATCGCCTAAATATTCAGTCGTATAGCCTAAAAAGCCCATTAAAAAAGCCCGACAACACACTATCAACCGTAACCACCTGATGCACCTTTTCCCTTTTTGGCTCCTCCGGCAGCAGGTTTGGGAGCAGAAGTTGCAGGAGCAGCCACATTGGCAGGAGTAGTTGAAGTTGAATCTCCGCTTACACCACCACCCAATGAGCTTCCTGCAGCCTTAGGAATTCGTATTTTGCCAGTTCTTCATCAGCCATAGTTGAAGCTGGTTTTTGTGGATTCAATATGGTTTCGTACCAATTATTCAAATCACCCTGCAAAACCTAAATATTTTCGCAGCCCTTCATACGGCATAGTATCCAGGCTTCCACAGCTTTACTAAAGAAGAGATTGCCTGCTTCAATTCTTGGCAAACAACATATACCCGCAAATCTGAAAGAAAACAAGACAACTAAGAAACAACTCCTGTTCTCAAACGTTTATTAATTAAATGAAAATACTACTAACAGGATCATCCGGTTACATTGGAAAACGCCTCCTCCCCATATTGATTGAGAATGGGCATGATGTGGTTTGTTGCGTTAGAGACGTAAAAAGATTTTCGCCCCCCCTATCGCTGAAATCAAAAATAGAAATCATTCAGATTGATTTGCTCAACAAAGCTACGCTCGATAATATTCCAACAGATATTGATGGCTCTTATTATTTGGTACATTCCATGTCGTCCTCCTCCGACTATCATCAACAAGAACAGGAATCGGCCGAAAACTTCAGAAATGCAATGGCTAAAACCAAGGTGCAGCATGTAGTGTATTTAAGCGGTATCGTAAACGAATCAACTTTGTCGAAACATTTGGCATCCAGAAAAAATGTTGAAACGGAACTTAGCAAGGGAAGCTATCATTTCACTACCTTGCGGGCAGGAATTATCATCGGTTCAGGAAGTGCCTCTTTCGAAATAATG
>Ga0247840_10000421_pt1 | contig 88498 bp, 86 predicted proteins | sample LaCruzMarch2015__FD_192404 | JGI IMG/M metagenome (GOLD analysis project Ga0247840, IMG submission 192404) | Freshwater microbial communities from meromictic Lake La Cruz, Castile-La Mancha, Spain - LaCruzMarch2015_17m | ecosystem: Environmental > Aquatic > Freshwater > Lake | place: Spain... | reverse complement strand
GAGCCCGACGCTGGGGAGAGGATTCCTTCCTCTCCCCAAATAGTGGCGGGTGCTTTTCCTGAACGGCTCATTTCCTTCCATCTGAGCCGTTCGGAAAAGTCCAGCCCGCACCAAGACAAATAGGCGCGAGTAGCCCTAGCGGAAATGTCCGAGGCGAATGCCGAGGATGGTTTCTTTAGACAGGAACGTCCTAAATATGATAGTATAAACGAGACAATATTTATTTGAATTTTCTTTTTTCTTCGTTTCTAGGCAAAATCATAATCCGCCGAGGCCAGACCAAATCCATTTCCCGCCAATTACAGTTTTGGACTGGCCGAGTCCGAATTCTAGCTCCGCCACCTGACCAAGACCTTGAGGGCAGGACACCAGAAACAAAAATTTTCTTTTCCATTTAAGAGAAACTTTTTCCGCGCGCCAAATCGGAAAATGTAAAGAAAATTTTTGTTTCTGGTGTCCGCCGAGTCCTCGAGGCGAGTGGCGGAGCTTTCTTAATTTAAGAATTATTGCTAAAATAGGTTCGAGCAAAGCACAGTAATACAGCACAGATATAAAAAGGACGCTTAACTGCGTCCTTTTTATATCTGTGCACGGGAGAAGACTTGAACTTCCATGCCCTTGCGGGCGCTACCACCTCAAGGTAGTGCGTCTACCAGTTTCGCCACCCGTGCATAAAAGACATTATGCACTAAAGTAGTTTAAAATTCAACAAAATAGCCCCGCGCATTGGATGCGCGGGGCTATTAAATTTTATCCTATTTCTTTTCTTCCTCTTTTATCTCTGTCTTTTTTGATTCACCTTTTGAAGTATCTGTATTGGACCCCTTTCTTGCTTCTAAAAGAGTGCTCTTCATATTTCTTCTTATTTCTTTTGCAGCTTTTGTTCTAATGTAATAAAGTTTTGCTCTTCTGACATTTGCTCTTTTTAAAATCTCAATTCTATCTATGGATGGAGAGTAAAGTGGAAAAATTCTTTCCACACCTATTCCTTCAATAACTTTTCTAACTGTAATCATAGCTCCGGCTTCTTTGCCATGTTTTTTGGCAAGAACAATTCCTTCAAAAGCTTGACTTCTCGTTTTGTCGCCTTCTTGAATCTTTTGCCACACACAAACAGTATCACCAGATCTAATATCTAAACCTTTTCTTTCTTCCATATTTACGGATGAAACCTTTATATTCTTTAATTCCATGATAAACGAAATTTAACATAATCCAAGCTATTTCGCAAGTTTTTTCAATCCCATTTTCACAAGCGCTTTCTTAAAATCTTCCGGGTAGGGAGCCGATATTTCCTTTTTCTCGCCATTCATAAGTTCAATTTCAATAGATCTTGCGTGCAAAGCATGTCTTTTGAATCCCAATTGGCTTTTATTTTCAATCATTGATTTTGGAGCATAAAGTTCGTCCATGACTATAGGATAATCAATTGCTCTAAAATGCACTCTAATCTGGTGAGTTCTGCCAGTTTTTGGTATTGCCTCAATAAAAGAAAACCCGTCTTTTGTCGCAAGGGTTTTAAAATATGTTACCGCTTCTCTCTCATCCCCTCTTGTTCCTCTCTGTGCTGTCCATTTTCTAAAATCATTTTTGCTTCTACCAATAGGTCTATCTATCATTCCTCGGATATCCTTCAGTTCTCCATACAAAAAGGCATTATAAACTTTGTGTATCTCTCTATCCTGAAATTGTTTTTTGAGAAATAAAAACGCTTCCTGATTTTTAGCTATTATAAGAACCCCGGAAGTATCTCTGTCTATTCTGTGGACTATTCCTGGTCTTTTTAAAACAGTTCCATCATTCAAAACAATTGGTTCACCAACGTTCTTGGTTTTCGGATATTTTTTCAAAATCCAATCAACTAGAGTTTTTTCTTTAGTTCGCCCATCGGAATGTACAACAAGTCCTGCTGGTTTGTTGATAACCAAAATATTTTTGTCTTCATATAAAATGGGAATTTTCATAAAGTATGTGGGCGCTAAGGGATTCGAACCCCTGACCCCCTCAGTGTAAATGAGGTGCTCTAACCAACTGAGCTAAGCGCCCGTGAGAGGTTTATTTATAACAGAAAAAGAGGGAAAAAGAAAGCGGTTTTCATTTGTGCGGATTGGTAGGAATCTGTCACAAGTTTTTTGCTCGTCGTCACTCGCAAAAACTCACGACCCCGACTCATTAAAATTTCCAGCAAGAAATTTTAATTCCGTCTTTCGATTCCTAACGAAATATTTCCCCGAATATTTCTCCGAGGGCACAAATTAAAATTTCCAGTTTAAACTGGAAATTTTAATTTGTGCCCTCGGTAGGAATCGAACCTACATCAAAGCCTTAGAAGAGCTCTGTTCTATCCATTGAACTACGAAGGCAAGCAGACAAAATATAGCAATATTATAACGAAGGGTCAACTAGTTTGATCTTTTTAAGTGTTCCAAATTTTTCGGAAATTCTTTCATAATTTAAAACTGTTTTATCTAAATTTAAGAGATTTATCTTTTCTGAAACAAAAGTACTATCGTCTCCGCTTTTGAAAAGTGAATCTGGTTGTATACTTTTATAAAGATAAAAAGAAAACCAACCAAGGGTAATTATGCCCAAGATAAAAATTATTATAAAAATACACCATTCCCTTCTAGGGTTTATTTCTTTAGAAAAAATCCTCTTTAATTGTCTGCACCTGTTATTGTTTTTTATTTCTTTCATTTTAATAAAAGTTAAAGAATATAATTTATTTTCGTTTTATTACGGAAAAATCAATACTCAACAACCATTGAGGAATTTTTTGCTCCTTTATCCCGTAATTAGGAAATTTATTAAAAGAAACATTATTTATTGTAACCTTTAGCGGTAAGTTTTCTATTAGAGTCAAAAAATAAATAACATCGCTCCAGGAACCGATCGCTTCAAGTCCTACCTTGAAATTTTCTACGATGATTGAATTGTTTCCAGGAATTTCTTCAATTTTTACTGTTTTTATTTCTGATTTTACATTGCTCAAAATAGCCATATCCTCAATTTTTTTGATAAATTCAACTTCGTTTCCGGTTTTTAAAGCAAAATCTTCAAGTTTAATTACCATTTCCCCCGATGAAAACAAATTCTTTTGCAAAGAAAGGAGCTCCCCTCTCTTTGCCTGTATGTCTTTAATTTCTTTAGACATAGAGTAAATCTCTCTGCCTTTTTGTAAAATATTTGTAACCAAAAAACAATATGAAGCAACCAAAAAAAACGCAAGGATGGATAAAATAATTATTTTTTTATTTGTTTTTGCTAAAATCATTTTATTTTTTTACTTTTATCATCAAGACAAAATTTATATCTGTACTTTTGACAAAATCTGAAATGGGCAAACTTATTCCACTGAAACGAACGTCTTGTTTTAAACTGTTAGAAAAATCAAGTAATCTTTCCCTATTTTCTGAAAAACCATTTATGGAAAATTTATAATAACCGGAAGCTTCGCCTAAATATTTAATTGAAGTGACTTTTATACCAATATTTTTATTATTCAGGACATCAAGAAGTGGCACAGAAACAAATGTTCGATTTTCATCTTTCAAAGCATTTAGAAGTAAATTGGTTGATTTAACTTGCAAAGAAGGATCAATACAATTGTCTCCATTTCTTACGCAATTTGATGTCTCAGGATTAATGCTTTGAATTTCTTGCATTAATTTACTTTTTTCAGAAATGGATAAAGTATGGGCAGGTATAATAGCACTTATGGAATAAATCATAAGAAAACAAATAATACCCAAAAAAAGTACAAACACCCTGGCATAGTATTCTCTTTTTACGCTCTTTTGCGATCGTTTTGATAAAAAACTTAACATTTTGTTTTTGTTTCTCCTAAGGCCACTCCTAAAACTGCACTGAAATCCAGAGAATCTGTGAATTTTACAGGGGGGATGAAATTTTCCAGATCAAAAATATTTTTCCATACATTTATAATTTCAGTATTCTCTTCAAGGCTGGAAGAAATATATCTTGAAAAGCCCGGTATGGCTGAGATACTTCCACACAAGACAACTTTATCTATTTTACAATTTTTGATAGAAAGTTTGTCACATTGATTTTGCCAAAATTCTACAAATTTCTCTACAGAATCTCTTATAATAGAAAATATGTTCATTAATGAATTGAAGGTTTCGGCGTTTTTGATTTCATCCGGGAAAAAGACATTCTCAGATATTTTATATTCTGAAGATTGTTTTATCATCGGAATTTTTTTTAATATATCTATAACAGAGTTTTTTCCTATGGATATAGTAGACGTAAACCATACGGTGCCATTTACCGTCATAGAAAGTATGGTAGAGCTATCTTTAATATTTATAATCAAAACGTTACCGGCTGTCTCAGAATTTGAAGCACAAATTGCAACTGCTTTTGATTCTGCTTTAAAAGAAATCGGGAAAAAGCCCGCAGATTGAAATACTTCCATATAAGAGTTTATTACCTGTTTTGGAATCACGGATACGTTTAATTTTAAAGAATTTGATAACTCTTCCCCTGCTACTATTGAATAATCAAATACTGCTTCCTCTACTTTCAAAGGAACATTTTCTTCCAGACGGAATTCGAGCATTTGACGAATTTCTTTGGGGTCTATTTTTGGCACTTCAGTAATAAAAATGTATGATTTTTCTTCTGGTATAGAGACTTTGACCAAATCAAAATCATTTTCTTTTCTAATATCAGATAGGATAGAGATGAGTTCTTGTTTTTTTAATATATCGCCACCGGAAAATACTCCTTCGGGAATTATTTTTTCTCCGATTTTTCCCAATGTAAAGAAATTTCCGTTTCTCTTTAATTCAACAAAACGCACAAATCGATCACCGATATCAAAAGCGACAAAAGGCATCTCCAAAAAACTTGGCGGTCTGAAAAAATTCTTAAAAGAATTTAAACTCATAATCAATCTACATTATACAGCATGTTATAAAAGATAACAAAATATAAAATCTTTTTTATTTTTGAGAATTTTTCGAGTTGATTCCTTTAAATACTTCCCAGGCAACTGGTATGAAGGAAATTAAAATTATAAAAATAATGATTAATAAAATATATCTGTCTGCATTTGGAACAATATCCCCAAGAAAGTTTCCCAGATAAACCGTGGAAAATGACCACAGAAAAGCTCCTGTTACATTATAAATAAAAAAATTTGAATATCGCATCTGTCCAACTCCTGCGACTATCGGGGCAAAAGTTCTTACGACAGGAACGAACCGCGCAAGAATAATAGTTTTATTGCCGTATTTTTCATAAAAATCTTGTGCCTTTTTCACATAGCTTTTCTTAAAGAAAAAAGAGTCTTCTTTTGTAAAAATTTTTGGGCCAATTTTCTGACCAAAATAATATCCGAAACTGTCGCCAAGAATTGCACAAATAAAAGCTCCCCATGCCAGGATATGCACATTCAAATATCCTTGTGATGCCAAAAATCCTGCGGTAAAAAGCAAAGAATCTCCTGGAAAAAAGAAACCAAAAAATAATCCCGATTCTGCAAAAACAATAAAAAGAACTCCTACAAGACCCATTGTCTCCACGATTGTTGTCGGCTCGAGCAAGTTTAAAATATAAGTAAACATTTATTTATTTTGCTTTTATTCCTGTTTTTATTTCTTCATTAACTTCAAAAAGAGAGAAAGGACTGTCTCCGCCTCCAACAGCAAGAATCATACCATCACTCTCCATACCCATAAGGGGCTTTGGTTCCAGGTTGGTGACAAATGCACATTTTTTTCCTATCAAACCGATTGCATCGGGAAAAAATTTGGCAATCCCTGAAAGAATTTGCCTTGGTTTTTCTTCTGCAAAATCGACAGAAAGCTTAAGAAGCTTGTCAGAGCCGTTTATCTTCTCTGCAGAAAGAATTTTTCCAATTTTAATTTCAATTTTTTTAAAGTCATCATAGGATATTTTATCATTTTTCTTTTCATTCTCCGATTGTTTCTTTTTTTCTTGTCTGGCTTTTTCTTTATCCAAAAAAGTCTGCAAAATTATTGAAGCGGCAGAAGCGTCTAGCATATCTGTTTTACCGAATGTTTTTTCAACCTGCATTGATGTCATAAATTCCGGTTCAAAAAAAATCGGTAGTTTTACCACAGCAGACAGATCTTTTTTAAAAGAAATTATTTTTGGACTAATCCTATTTTCCTCGCCTTTATAATCTTTTGATTCGCCAATAACTATGGCCTCGGTTTTATTTTCCAAACACATTTCTGATATCTTTTTAACCAAATTGGTATTGTTTTCCAAAACAATTTTAGGAAAAGACACCTTTCCTTCAACGTCAGAAACCGCTATACCAATCCTTTTTTCTCCATAATCTATTCCGAGATATTGCATATTCCTCATTCTACACTTGTAGCGGAATTAATCAATCTGTATTACAATTGTATAGTCGAATTTATTAAAATTCTATAAAAAGTTATGACAAATATATCAGAGTTTGCAAATGCACATCCGTTTCTACTCGCTATTATCATTATTTGGCTTTTGATTTGGAAAGGACTGGTCTTGTGGAAATCAGCAAAAAGAAATAATATCTTTTGGTTTATGATTTTCCTTGTGTTAAATACACTCTCCGTAGGTGAGATAATCTACTATGTCTGTATAAAAATAAAAGAGAGAAAAGAAAAGATAGAAATAAAATAATATTTAAGAACCAAAAATAAAAACTTCTTAAATAAGCTTATTCAAGAAGTTTTTATTTTTGGTTCTTCTATAAAGATAAATAGACGTTAACTGTATTTTTTATCATCTCTCCTAAAGAAAAATCCGTATCAATTTTCTTTTTTAAGTTTTTAGCCAATATTAATGATTCTTTAGGAGCATTGATTAGATGTTCAATAGCACCTGATATTTCCCTGATGTTTCCTACTTCCACCAAAATTCCGCTTTTTCCATTTTCTATTATCTCCGGTATACCTCCAACAGCACTTGCGATTACTGGTAATTCCGCCTTTCCGGCTTCAAGTATGACATAACCTAATGCTTCCGATTTGGAGGTAAGAGTAAATATGTCAAATGCTTTCATATATCTTGTAGCATTTTCCAAATATCCATATAAGATAATTTTCCCCTGCATTCCTAAAGAATTTATTAAATTTTGCAAATATTCTTTTCTTTCGCCATCTCCACAAATAAAAAATATAAAATCGTGTTTCACTCCAGAAAGAGCGTTTATTACGTCTTCTAGTCTTTTGATAGGATGAAGTTCGCTCACTGTTCCAAGCCAGATTTTATCCGTATATTTTTTTTGCGGATCAAGGAAACTCCTTGCAGAAATCTGATCCAGAAAGTCCGATCCATCTATTCCATTGTGTATAACTTCTAATTTATTTTTTACAAAAGGCCAGTTTTCAACCTGACTTTTTATGGCATATGAAACACAAATTGTTTTGTGACACATCAAAATCGTTAGCCAATAAATTATTTTTATGATGATTTGAGAAATTTCACTCCTATCTTCATTAAACGCCCAGCCATGAGCCGTAAAAATTATTTTCGTTTTATTCCCTAAAAAAAGATTACATAACCTGCCCGAAAGAGCTCCCAGAATCCCCATCTTTGAACTGTTGAGATGCAATATGTCGGGATTTTTTTCGCGGATTATTTTAAATATTCTGAAAAGTTCTTCTACATCTTTAAATACAGAAATATTTCTCTCTATATTCAGTTTTTCTATCTCTATACCAAGTCTTTCTATCTTATCTTTAAGAAGACCGTTGCCCCCAAGCATCACAGATACGTTATATTCTCCTTTGATGGAACTTACGATATCAAAAACATATTTTTGGGCTCCTCCCCAATTTGATTTTGTAATTCCGAACAGGACTTTATTTTTTTCTTGAAACATGGTTATATATTGGTATGAATAAGGTTAGATATGTAGGCGTTTTTGTCGTAGACTTGATATTGTTTTTTGGAACCCTCTTTTTGATCTTAACTTTAAGGTATGGTCAATCGCTTGATTCAAGTATAATTAAGTCTCACTTATATCCTTTCTCTATTATATTCATTTTTTGGGCGATTTCAATGTATGTTGCCGGGCTATACAATAACAAACTTGTTGCCTTAAGAAAAAAAATTCCGGGAGTTTTGGGGTGGACAATGTTTGCCAATCTATTTTTTTCAGTATTGATATTTTATTTTCTGCCAAATCTTGATGTGGCTCCCAAGACAAACTTATTTTTGTTTCTTTTTCTTCTATTTGTTCTTACTTTTTTGTGGCGCACTTATATTTATTTCTGGTTTTCAGAATCGGTAGTTCAGAAAGCGGTCATTATCGGCAAAGGGAAAGAAATTGACGAGGTTTTTGGATTAGCCAAAGATAACCCTGCACTCGGTATTTATTTTGTTTCTAGAATAGACAGTATGGAAAACCTTTTAACCAAAATAAAGGAAAGTGGAGCTAAAATAATTGTGGCAGATTTCAGTGATCCGATTATTAAAAAAATAATTCCGGTTCTTTGTGACGGGTTTTTTGCCGGTTTTTCCTTTATCAGTCTTGAAAACATCTATGAGGACATTTTTCAAAAAATTCCCATCACTATCATAGACTATGCTTGGTTTATAGAAAATATTTCTTCATTATCAAGAAGAATCTATGATTTTCTAAAAAGAACCTCCGATATCTTTTGGTCTTTTGTTATGGGCATAGTGTCTTTACTTTTTTATCCCTTTGTTTATCTGGCAATCAAACTGGAAGATGGCGGTTCAATATTCATTTCACAGGATAGAATTGGCCTTAACGGTAAAATAATAAAGTTGTATAAATTTAGGACAATGCAAGCAAATGATAAAGGCGCATGGTTGAAAGATTCTGAAAACAAAGTTACAAAAGTCGGTTACTATTTAAGGAAAAGTCGCATAGATGAACTCCCGCAACTTTGGAATGTTTTTGTAGGCGACATTTCGCTTATTGGTCCGCGAACAGACATTGCCGGTCTAGTGGATATACTCATAGATGGCATCCCTTACTATAAATTCAGATACATTGTAAAACCAGGTCTCACTGGCTGGGCTCAGATAAACCAGGAGAAACCTCCACAATCCGTGGAAGAAACCCATGATAGATTCGCTTACGATATGTTTTATATAAAAAACAGAGGGTTAATGATTGATTTAAAAATATTTTTAAGAACGATTAAAACTATAATCTCAAGAAGTGGAATGTAGCTAGATAAAGTGCTATTATCTTCATGATGAAACATAAAATACTCATAATCGGCGCGTCTGGATATGTCGGAGCGATGCTTTTGGACGTTTTTTCTCTCAGGGAAGATGTTGAAACCATTATAGGCATAGACAAAGAGCCATTACCAGATTTCTTGAAAGAAAACCCGAATAGAAATAAAATAATTTTTATACAAGAAAATTCGTCGTGTGATGCATGGCAAGCAAAAGTAAGAATTTTTTCTCCGGATATAGTTATCAATTGTGCTTGGCAAATCAGAGAAATGTTTGGACAAAAAGATTTACAATGGAAATGGAATATCGGAGGCTCCGATAATGTTTTTAATTTTTCTTTTTCAAATAATAGTGTTAAGAAACTTATCCATTTTTCTACAGTTGCTTCATATGCGGCATATCCGACAAATACCTTAGAACATCGTTTTACAGAAGAAGAACCTTTGAGAAAAAGTGATTATTTATATGCAGAAGAAAAGAGAATAAGTGAAGAACATCTAGAAAATAAATTCAAAGGGGCCAAAAAAGATACAAAAGTCGTCATAGTGAGACCAGTATCCCTTACAGGTCCTAGAGGAAGATATATGAAAGTGAAGTTCGGTTTGCAGTCAGCTCTATCAGGACAATTAAAAGAAAATCTTTTACATAGAACTATTTCAAAGCTAGTATCTTTTGTACCAGTAACTCCCAAATGGCTTCGTCAGTTCATACATGAGGATGATGTAGTGGATATTGTTTCTCTTCTCGCTTTTTCAGATCTAAAAAAAGATTTCGATATATTTAATCTATGTCCTCCTGGTGACCCGGTACTTGGAAAAGACATGGCAAGGGCTGTAAACAAAAAAAGTGTCGTAGTTTATCCCTGGATGGTAAGAATAGTTTTCTTTCTTTTCTGGCATATAAGTCGTGGCAGAGTTCCTACGTCAAAAGGCGGGTGGAAATCTTATTCCTACCCTATCGCAGTAGATGGGTCAAAAATTACGAAAGTTTATAATTACACATATAAATATCAGTCTCTTGAAGCCTTTTCAAAAATATCCGGCAGATATTCCAAATATGTAAAATAGTATTTTACTAGTTAACCTTATCAGAAGTACTACTATATCCAATAATTTCAATGTTATTAATTGATTCGGTCGTTGTATTATAGTCTAAAATTTTTATAGAAAAAATATATTTTTTTCCTAGCTCAAATTGCTTCGGAGTATCCGCAAACAAAATCATTTCTTTGTCGGATAACAAGTAGGAATCAAGTTGTTTATTATCTTCTGAAATAACAATATTATCTTTCATACACGTTTTACATCTGGCGCCTTTTGGACAAACAGGACAGGCATAAATTTTTGCTATATATCCTTCAGTATTATATGTTCCGGAATTAAATTTATTTAATTTAATTTCGTGAATCGGATAAAAAGTAAAATTTGAAGTTTGAGGATAAGTTGAAACGCTCTTTATATCTTTTTGTGAATATTGCCATCCATACAAAAAACAAAATGCTACACCAACAATAATCAGCGTGGCTACAAATATCCAAATAAGTTTCTTATTCGTGTGATTAAATTAAGGCGTAAATAACTTATCTCTAAATTACTTTTGCCTATAGATACCCCAAACAGACCAAAGAGCAGAAATTGTTGCAAGAAAGAAAAGTACGGATGCATAATCCTCTATCGTCCCGAAAGGATAAATTTTCGAAAGATCATAGACGACATAAACAATGAAAGTGAAAGCTAACCCGAACATATATTTGCGTCCTTTGAGAGCAGTAATTACTGCTACGATGCCGATGATTAGCTCTATAGCTATAGACAAAAGTTGAAGTTTTTCCATATAATTTGTTTTTAAATTATTAAACTGTAGTTAAATAATAACATACAAAAAATAAATACTCCCCTTTTTAATTATTTCTTCCAGATGTATTTAACAAATTGCCAACCATATTTGGCAATGACAAGTAAAATTAGAGCGTAGACAACATATTTTAATATGAACAAGAGAAATACAGCCAAATTGATAGTAATATCTTGGGCAATTTGATTGACATCTTGCACAAATCCTTTAACGGTTGCTTTCCAAGAATCTCCCAGACTTCCCCCATCAATGAATTTATTTTCATAAACATTCACGCGAAAATAAGTGTATTCCAATCGATCAAGCTGTGTGGCTTTTGACCTCACGATCCGTTCAAGTTCGGAATTAATATTTATCCTTTCTTGGGTTAATCTTTCAATAAGATTTATTTTGCTATCAATAATTTTTGCGAGACTTTCCACGTCTTGAACTTTAGTGGCAAGAAGAGTGACGCCGTCATATGCAGTAATAGCTTTCTTCAAAGTATCGTCTATTGATGATAATTTTTTATTTAAAATTTCTATTCTTCCAGTATAATCATCCACCAGTTGTTTTATCGTATAAGTATTCTCGGAAAGTTCTTTTGGCTTAAGATTTTTAATAACAGCTAGAACATCTCCAACTTTATCGTGTTTAACCTTGAAGACGTAGTTGCATCCATGAGTGTATTCGCTGGAATTTTCAAAAATTACATCCTTTTGTGCTTTAAGATCAATAACTATTGCACAGGTTTTGCTAAGCTCCCGTGTCTCAACACTTGCATTGTATTCAGTCACTTCAAAATCTTCAGCATTATCCCCCGTTGTTCCATTGTTCACAGTTGCAAAGCTTGGGGTTGTAACATTTCTTGTAGATAACCCCGTTTGGCTGACACCATACCCCTCAGAAGTTTTGTAATCACCAGCGTAATCATATGATGCCACACCTTGAGATGAAATATTACTAATCCCTAATTTTTGAAATAAAGGGTTAAAAGATGAACCAATGAGACGAAAAGCAAAGACGATAACAACAATAGCGAGAACTACTAACCCCGTGATTTTCAAAACTTTAGAAACCTTGAGATTATATTTTTCAAAAAATTCCATATTAAAAATTGTTTTAACTAATAAAGTACTTGAATTATAACATGAAAAATACCGTGATAAAAACGTTTGACTCATTGAACTAAAAGAGTAATATAAAATTAGGTTGTAGTTGTTTGATAACTTCACACAGAAAGGACATGCTATGCCGACTTATACTACCGAATATGTAAAGAATCTGAGCACAGGTGAACCGTTCGTCTTTGAAGTGTCAACAGAAAGTTTTGAAAGATTAAAGCTCCAAAAGCGATTGGTTGGAGAAGGAAGAGCTCCAATGCTTGCATCAACCGTTGAAGAATTGGTAAAAAACTTCGAACTTTCCTGCTTCGGGGCATTCGATAAAATCGTTGAGATCTTTATCGATAATGGGTTCACCACTGAACTCATAACTAAAATTCTGCAAAACTTTGGTGTTAGCGAACCATTCATACGAAAATTACTTGAAGATGATGCGTTTATCTCAAGAATGAAACCGTGGTTTGAAGGAATTACTTGCGACGGCGGAAGAGCAATAAGGACTTTGGCAGTCGTATACGATTCGGTAAAAGCCTACTTTTCAGCCGAAGGTAAATCTGAGTGGGATTGGCTCGCTGAGATGGGCCAGTAAGACCAAATCTCTAATGTCAAATAAAGCGCATTACCTTCGGGTACTGCGCTTTTTTTATGGAAAAATAAGTTCTGATTTTAGATAACATGGCAAGATTTAATCTTACCATGGACCATAATATAGATTGTGTTAATTCCTTACCTTAATATTTCTTCAACTGATGCATCGGCAAATATTTTCATTGTGTCAAATATTTTTAAAGTTGGATGCTTAGGTATCAATAATTGAAGATCTGTGCAAGCAAGCACCACACAATCAACATTTTTCTTTTCAAAATCACTAATAATTTGAATAAGCTCTTCTCTATCACTATTCTTTTGTTGCCCAGTAACAAGATTTAAAATAAACTTTCCTAATTTCGCTTGCTGAAAATCATCTGGGGTTTTATATCCTATTCTGCTTGCTTCAAGAGCTTTTTCATATAATTTATTCTTAATTGTCGCAGAAGTTGAAACTATTCCAACATTATTCAAGTTATTTTTCTTTAAAAATTTAACTGTCTCTTCAACAATACTCAGGACGGGAATTTTGACGGCATTCCTAATTTCCTTAATAAAAATATGAAGAGAATTACATGGCATGACAATAAAATTTGCCCCTGTTTTTTCTAATCTTTTTGCCTCATCTATTAGAAAAGGTAAACATCTTTCAATACCAACATTTTTTGAAATTGCATCTTCTTCAATTTCATATGGTAAAGGAACACTAGCAATTAATATTGATGGTCTGTTTGTTTTGTTCTTCTTTTGACACGAAAAAATAATATCGAGATAAAATTCCGATGTTGTTTCTGGACCAAGTCCACCAATAATTCCTATTGTTTTCATATTTTTATTATTCAAAGAAATCCGACTTTTGAAAACTGGCGGAAGAGGTGAGATTTGAACTCACGGGACCCTTGCGAGCCCTCCGGTTTTCAAGACCGGTGCATTAAACCACTCTGCCACTCTTCCCTAAATTGCAATCGCAACTCAAGTAATTTAACTTAATTTTCATAATTCTGCAAGAGAAAAGGGATGGTCGGATCAAATCCAACCACCCCTTTAAAAACTAACTTGGAAATCAGAAGTCGCGTGAAGCCGTAAGGCCGTACACGAATTCATTTTCCCGTTCCACATTGTCGCTCGGTATCGATATCATTGCTTTCGGCGTAAGCGTCAGCCAGCCATAGCAATCCCAATCAATTCCGGCTTCGCACTGGAAAGTGGTTGTCTCTTCCGTTTCAAATACACCTGGGGTGTATGTGATCCGGGGTTCAACCCAGAGATTAAACGGTTCGAGTGATTTTTCAATTTTCACTCCACCCGTATAAAGAATACCGCCATCGCAATCCGTTTCCTTCTCGGCGATATCTTCCTCAATTCGCACGAACGGTTCTGCCAAAGCAAATCCGCCGACGTCAAGAGTTTTCCCTATCCTTCCGGCAAGCACGAAGTAATTTCCGGAACGGCCACAGAACATGCTGGCCAAATCATAGTAGCCAACACTTAGGTCTGCGTTGAAACCAAGTACATCGCCGGCCCAGCCGACAAAGTAGTCAATTTCATTGCCCTCATATCCGTCAATACCGGTTGAGTCCCAGACGTTTGCGTAAAATCCGCTCGCGTGGCTCAGTGTCAGACTCGGCTGAATCACTTCGTCCGGTTCAAACTTGGAACCGGTTAGTCCGACATACTTGTTCAGTACCGAGACTTCGGTGCTTACGGAAAAATCCTTCAACCCTTCCGCATAAACCGTACCGATACAGAACAATGCGACGAACACTACTACAAACCGAACATAGGAACCTTTCATGGAACCGCCTTTCATTAATTTTGGGGAACAAAAATAAGGCGTTAGTGCCTTATCTTTACCTGTTGGTAGTATAGCAAATTAAAGTTCGATTGTCAAGCAGAAAAATCCAAGAATAAACAGAAAAACTTTAATTCTTCCCTATTTCCACCACTCGCACTCGCGCTTCTTCCCTATTTCTAAAATTTGAAAGCTCTAAATTTCCAACCAGATCTATATTGTCGCCAAGTTTTATCGCTTCTCCCCAAGATTCCGGAGAAGAGAAAAAAGATATGGCAGAAAATCTTCCGCCGTCTTGCCCTTCACAGACCAGTTCCAAGTGATTTGCCTCTTTTCCAAATTTTTTCATTCCAATAATTTTTAAACCTTTCCAAAGAAAAATTGGTTTTTCATTTCCAGCGCCAAATGGAGAAAGTTTGTCCAAAATTTTGCAATTTTTTATATTTACATCTTTCGCATCAATTTCTGCATCTACATCTAGACCGTTCTCTATCATTTCTATCGCGATTTTCTTGTATGAGGCTTCAAGACGTTCTTCCAAAACAGAAATCTTTTCAAAAGACAAAGTAAATCCACCGGACATCTTGTGCCCTCCAAATTCCGAAAATACATCCCCCGCTTCTTTCATCATTTCTACGAGATCCACACATCCGTCACTTCTGCACGAACCCTTTAAATCTATACCATCCTCTCTGCCCCAGAGAAACACCGGCCCATCATGATCATCCAAAAGAGAGTTCGCCACAAGTCCGAGAAGCGATGGCTTCCATTCAGGATTTCCGGCAACCAAAACCTTCCTTTTATTTTCTGCGCTTCTATCCAAAATTCTTTTTTTAATTTCTTTTACAATGCTCGCGACTACCCCCTTTCTTTCGCTGTTTATCTTGTCCAAATGTCTGGCCAGAGTTTCTGCTTCATTCTCATCTTTTGTAATTAAAAGTTTGAATGCGTCTTCCGGTTTTCCCATTCTAGATGCTGCATTGATACGCGGAGAAATCATAAAGCCGATATCGTCTTCCGAAAGTCGGCTTTGATCAATCTTTAAAATTTTCAAAAGTTTAACTATTCCAAGACGCGGAGATTTCCTCAAAACCTTAAGTCCATAATGTGCGAAGATTCTATTTTCTCCAACAAGTGGAACCATATCAGAGATAGTTGCAATTCCTACCATATCCAAAAGCCATTTTTCCCAGCCTTTTTTAATTTTCCAAGTTTCTCCATACTTTGAAATCATCGCTTGAACCAACTTGAAAACTACACCGGATCCGCAAAGCATTTTTTCCGGATATTTACAGTCCTCCCTTTTCGGATCGAGAATCGCATACGCTTTCGGGGTTTCTTCTCCAACCAAATGGTGGTCTGTGATTATCAAATCAATATCTTTTTCTTTTATTAGTTTAGCTTCTTCCACATCTGCAATTCCACAATCCACAGTGATAATAAGTTTGACTTTTTTCTCTGAAAATTCTTCCACAGCTTCTTTATTTAATCCAAAACCTTCTATCACCCTGTGCGGAATATAATTTTCAAAATTTTTAAATCCAATTTTTTCAAAAAAATCATGCATGACAACTGCTCCGGGAATCCCATCCGCGTCATAGTCGCTAAATATGATAACTTTTTCATTTTCATCAATCGCTTTTTTTATTCTTATAGTCGCTTTCTCCATATCTTTCATCAGAAACGGATCGTGATTCTTTTCAAAGTTAGGATTTATGAAATCTTCCGCTTCTTTCTTGCTTTTCATTCCCCTAGAAAGAAGCAAAAGAGAAAGAAGCTCGGGGTAATCTCCGAACTTCTTTTTTTCTTCCACTGAAAGTTTTTGTCTGATTAAATATTTGGTCATATTTGGTTCAATGAAGCGATATTTTTTGAAAAGCAGACACGAAGTAGAGTGTCTAGAAGTGTCTTTGTCCGGACTTAAGACACTTCTGGGCACTTTGCGAAAGGGATGTTTTTCAAAAAATATCGCTTCATTGTTCAACTAATTCCGGCTGATATTCACTGTTCATCTGTACCTTTCTCATATTAACAGAAATTATCTTTTTGTCTTTTATTTTCACTTCAAGAAGTCCTCCGGACATTGTTTCGGGAGAAAAATATTGATCAAAAATAAAGTTTCCTAAACTGTATGCGATAAAAACATTTCTATATTGCTCTAGTGTCTCCACTACATGAGGATGCCCACTAACCACGAGGTCGGCTCCAGCATCTATGGCAATTTTTGCCCATTTTTTCTGGAAGTCATTTGGATCTTTTTTATATTCTTCTCCAAAATGGTATGAAACTACAATAACATCGGCTATATTCCTGGCTTCTCTTATAGATTTCTCAATCTTTTCCTGTCTTATCACGGCAATTCCGGAAGAACTGGCTACAGCATCATATTGTCCAGCACCAAACTGACTGAAAGAAAGAAAAGCTATTTTTGTTTTATTTACATCCACTATGTCCGCATTGTAAGCTTCGTCTTCATTCATTCCTCCACCTGAAACAATTATTTTATTTTCTTTTAATCTGTAAAAAGTGTCCTCCATCGCAATTTTCCCCCAATTATTAATGTGATTGTTTGCCACTGACAGAACTTTGAATCCAACTTCCCGCAAAACCGGCGCGAAATTTGGATCCATCTCAAAAGAATATAGATTATGAAGATCTTCTCCTTTATCTGAAATAGGTCCTTCAAGATTTCCAAAAATTAAATCGTATTTGGATAAATCACTCTTTATTTTTTCAAAAGGAAAATAATAGTCGCCATTGCCGTTTTTAATAAATTTAGAATAGACGCCTCGGTCAAGCATTATATCTCCGACAAAAGCTATCGTAGTTTCATCAGAATTTTTTATCTCCGCAAGACTTCTTGATTCAATGACAGAGGAAATATTTCTTTCCAACAAATTTGTTTTTTCAATATTCACCGTTGCTTCTTTCAAATTTTGCCAGACAGACAAAAGTCCCTGCGGAATTTGCACAAAAGCAAAAATCACGGCTGCAAGAGCAAAACCCTCCAAAAGCATTTCAGAAAATTTTTTAACAAAACCTTTTTCCATCCCGTTAGAGATTAAAGTGTTATGAATTGGCACCTTAATCTAATTATTAAATAATTGTTGTTATAATTTTCAATGTTACCTTTTCTACGGAAACAATCAGATTGTTTTCTATCTCTAACGGGATCCATGAACCTATCTTAAATTTCTCCAAGCATCATCGCAACTTCAGCAAAATTTTCCGGTTTTAAACTTTCTCTGCCGAGAAGAAGTCCGTCTATCTGCCCTTTGGTGATAAAATCTCGCGCATTGTTTTTACTGACTGAACCGCCGTAAAGAATGGGGACTATTAGCCCTTCTTCTTTGAATTTGTCATTCAAAACTTTTTTGATAAAAATTGTCATCTCATGCAAATCTTCCGGACGAATCGCCTCACTCTCCTTTTTGCCGATAGCCCAAACCGGTTCATAGGCAATAATTAAATTGGAAATATTTTTTTTATTTACTTTTACAAGAGCTTCGAGAAGTTCTGTCTTTACAAAATTATAAAAATCTCCTTCTTCATTTCTTTCTTTTTCTCCTATGCAAAGAATCGTTTTTATTTCTCCTTTCAATGAAGAAACGACTTTCTCTGAAATCATTTCTAGAGTTTCACATATTTTTCTTCTTTCGGAATGGCCAACTATTGCATACTCTGCACCAGCATTTTTTATCATATCTACGCTAACTTCTCCCGTAAAGGATGTTCCGTCTCCACCAAAAACATCTTGCGAGCCAAGTTTGATTCTCTTCTGTCCCTTGAGTATCGCTCCTATCTCATTAAGAAAAATGAAAGGAGGGCAGATAACCACGTCTGTTTTTTTGTTATTTTCCAATTTTTGTTGGATTTCTTTTGCAAGGTTTACAGCTTCCTCGGGAGAATTGGGGTTCATTTTCCAATTACCAACAAGTATCTTTCTTTTTATCATCGCACAATTATATCACAATCAATAGCCTAATAAAAAAAGATTTTATAGCTATTTCAACATATTTCTTTTCTTGGTATAATTGTCGTATGCAACCATCAATTAAGTGGACGGCGCCTGAGTATCGCAAAAAAAGAAAGAAGTACAGACTGGTATTGGTCATGGGGAATTATTTCTTTATCTATAATAGTTATTTCAATTTTTCTGCACAATTATGCTTTTGCCATACTTATTGCAGTAGCTGTTTTTGCTTTAATTACCGTTGTTATGAAAGACTCCGATATTTTTGCATATGAAATAGGCGAAAAAGGAATAAAGGCCGGAAAAGATTTTATCGCATATGGATCAATAGAGTGTTTTTGGATAAAAGATGGAAAGGAAGAAGACCTTTTACTTTTAAAAACAAACCGTTTTTTATCGCACACACTTTCAATAATTATAGAGGACGTAGACCTGAATGATATGAGAGAATTCCTTCTTACAAAATTAAAAGAAAAGGAGCTTGAGGAACCATCCTCAAAAAGAATTATGGATTTTTTGGGATTCTAACCAAAATATGATAGAGTTTTCCAATCCCTCTCGTCGTCCAACGGATAGGACGCATCCCTGCGAAGGATGAAATCCAGGTTCGATTCCCGGCGGGAGGACCAGAATTAAAAAACCAAACTTTTTGTTTGGTATTTTAATTCTTAGGTGGGGCCCACCGGGAATCGAACAGCGGAGTCATGTTTTTCTAGCAAGAAAAACTGACGAGCTGGTGCCCAGACTTTTCCGAGCGACGGCGAGGAAAAAGTCGAGGGAGATATTCCCGGCGGGAGGACAATGGAAAAATATGAAAATCGCCCTTATCTCTGGGCGATTTTCTTTTGCATTGTCCTGGCCGGACTGAGCTTTACGAAGGAGGCGGGGGCCGCGACTTTGCCTTGAGTTCACGAAAGGCAAAAGTTGTGGCCGACAGATATGTGAAAAAAACCGCCTTTCAGCGGTTTTTTAGTTTTATTTTTTCTTCCCCTTATTTACAAACAATGTAAGTCTGGATTTGTATCTTGCGGCAGTATTTTTCTTTATATAATCTTTCTTCATTGCTTTATCTATTGCTTTGTAAGCGATAGGAAGAGCTTTTTCTGCTTCTTTTATCTTTCCGTCTTTTACGAGCTTTTGTATATCTTTTATTTCGTTTTCAAATCCTCTTTTTATTCTAACATTAAAGACCCTCTTTCTGAGAGATGCTCTTGTTGCTTTTTTTGCTGAACTTGTGATAGCCATATAATATTTATCTTAATTAGATTCAGCCAGATTAACATCTTTTGATAAAAAAGGCAATATGAAAACCAATTTCCTAAATATGATAGAATATAAATATGATTTCAAAAGTCACAGGAGAAATAATTTTTGCTACGGAAAAATTCTTAATTGTGGAAACAAACGGAATTGGTTACAAAATCTTTGTACCGAAAGATGTATCTCTTCTAAACAAAAAAGTGGGAACAAAAATTTCTCTCTGGACTTATCTTGCTGTACGAGAAGATGCTCAGACACTTTATGGTTTTTCGGAGAAAGATGAGCAAGATTTCTTTGAATTACTTATTTCAATTTCTGGAATTGGTCCAAAAACTGCACTCGGTATAATGAGTATAGCAACCACAGACAGTTTGAAGAGAGCTATCAAGACCGGAGAGGTAGAACCGCTTGTCAAAATTTCCGGTATCAGTAAAAAGATGGCGGATAAAATTGTTCTTGAACTCAGAGACAAGGTTATCGGAGAAACCAAAGATTATGAAGGACTCAAAGAAGAGTCCGATGCGCTTGAAGCTTTGAAAACTCTGGGGTATTCACATGATGAGGCAAGGGATGCTTTGAAGAAAGTTGGTGATGAACACAAAGAAACTGGCAAGAAAATAAAAGAGGCACTAAAGATTTTAGGTAAATAAATTAAAATAAGAAATCTCGTAGCAAAGTGATTTAAAGTGTCTAAGTCCCTGACTGAAGACACTTTAGGTCATTTTGCGGAGAGATTTCTTATTTTCTTAAGCTTCAAAAATAGCATGGGAATATTTTATTTTTAAATCTGATGCACTGGGCAGAAATGTGCACTCCTGCCGCCAACAATAATTCTCTTGATAATTCCTGAACAACCCTTTCTTGCGCATTTTTCTCCGGTTTTTCTGTAAACCTTGTGAAAATCCTGAAATCGGCCCTTTTCCCCATACGGATTGCGGTAATCCGACATTGAATCTCCACCGAGTTTGATAGATTTTTGTAAAATAATGCTTATATTTTTATAAATCTCTTTCTTTTGCTTTTCAGAAAGATTTTTGACCTTTTTCTCTGGATGTACAGAAGAAGCCCACAAAATTTCATCTGAATAAATATTTCCTATTCCTGCAATCACATTTTGATCCATTAAAACTGTCTTTATTTTACTATTTGGTTTTTTCTCTATCGCTTCAATAAAAATTTTGTAGGAAAAATCTTTTTCAAGCGGTTCTGGACCCGTCTCACAAAATTCTTCTTCACATTTTTCACCAACTAACAGCAAAATCTTTGCAAATTTTCTCGCATCGGAGAGTACAAGTTTATTTCCGTCCGACAAAGAAAAAACTAAATGAACAAATCTGTTATATGGATCTTTCAACGCACCGTTTTCTTTAGGTAACCATTTTTTATTTACAAAATCATATTTTCCAAAAAGTAAGTGCCCAGTCATCTTCATATGGATCAAAATTGTTGCATCTCCTGAAAGTTTTATCAAAACATTTTTGGCTCTTCTCTCCACTCCAAGAATTTTCTTACTGATAATTTTGTTTTTAAAATCGGAAAAATATTTAGGATCTTTTATTCCTAAAGAATATTTTGCAGATTTTCTTTTGTAGTCAGTCCAGATATCTTTGATAAAAAGATTTTTTATTTTTCTATCTAAAATTCTACAAGTTGTCTCAACCTCAGGAAGTTCAGGCATGTTGTTTACTTAAAAATTTCTTTAATTCTTCTTTTGCAACGTGTGCATCACTCCATTCTTCCTTTTCACCATTTTTTCGCATGATATATGGATCAGTTCCTTTGCCCGTAATAAGCACCGCTCCGTTTTTATCGGCAATTTCTATAGCTTTTTTGATAGCTTTTCTTCTATCCATTATTATTTCCGGTTTCTTTTTCTGCATCTCTTTTGCCATATCTTCCACTATTTCCCTAGGTTCATCGTCATATGGATCCTCGTCCGTTAGAATAATTTTATCACAATATTTTTCGGCGATAAGCGCCATTTCTTTTCTCTTCCATTTATCTCTGCCACCACCACAATTTCCAAGCACACAAACTTTCGGTTGGTTCAAAAAAGCCTCATAAAGTTCTCGGAGAGAATCCGGTGTGTGAGCATAGTCCACTACGACATCAAAACTTTGTCCTTCTCTAATTCTTTCTACTCTTCCGCGAATAACAGAGACTTTTTCAAGAGCTTTTTTGATTGTTTCTGCACTGATTCCTTCCGCTTCCGCAAAAACTGCAGAGGCAAGCATGTTATAAATATTAAATTTTCCGGTAAGTCGTGAGACAATTTTCACTCCGTCAAAGATCATAACCAAACCTTCCTTTTGTAATGAAAATGGTTCGGCATCTTTTATGGAATATGTAAATTTATTGGAAATATTTATGTCCAAAAACTTCTGTCCTTCTTTGTCATCCAAATTTGAGATAATAACTTTTTCTTTTTTTGAAGATTCTTCAAGAGCTTTTGCAATAGAAAGTTTTGCACCTAAATATTTTTGATATGAGCCGTGCGATTCTATGTGTTCCGGTGCAAGATTTGTAAAAATGAGAGCATCAAGATCTATAAATTTGTGTCTGAATTGTTTTGCACCTTCCGAAGACATTTCTATGACTGCCCAATCACAGCCCGTATTCACTGCTTTTCGTAAAAAATTTTGCAAGAAAAATCTTCCTGGCATTGTCATCTTGAACTTATTATCTTCACTCTTTTCACCGATTTTGAACCGTAAAGTGCTAGCTAGAGCCGTTTTAAAGCCAGATTCTTCCAAAATAGCGTTTACAAGCTCAGCGGTAGTAGTCTTACCCTTTGTGCCAGTTATAGCCACTACTTTTATCTTTTTTGATGGAAAACGATAATAAACTGCGCCGAGAAACGCCAATAGATAATGATAAATAGGTCTGCCGTTTGCAACCAGATTTTTCGGTATAATTTTCTTCGCAAAAGAAAGTATTTTCTCCATATTCATATAATAACCCTAATTAAAATTATTTACAAAAAAATCTCAAATCCTGCCACACCAAACGCCACTGAAACATTTAGCGATTCTTTTTTACCAAGCATCGGAATTTCTGCAATTACATCTGCTAAGTCGAGAATTTTTTGCGATAGACCGTGTACTTCTTCACCAAGAATTAGTGCCACAGAATTTTTCGTTTTTATTTTTTTATAATTTACTGACTTCGGACTTTGTTCAAGAGCAATAATTTGTACTTTTTCTTTTTTTAACTTTGTCAAAAGTTTTTTAATATCGTCACAATATTCCCAAGCCACACTTTCCTCCGCCCCTAACGCCACTTTTGCCAAATCCTGCCTCTTTCTACCAAATCTATCTTTCGGCGTAGGAGTACATCCACAAAGAAAAATTTTATCCACACCAAGAGCATCTGACGTTCTGAAAATTGAACCGACGTTATGAATACTCCTAATATCCATCAAAACCACAAATTTTTGTTTTTTCATCGTTTAGTCAAATATACGTCATTGAGACAAAAAAACAATACGGTAACAAACACTCCCTCCGCAAAATGACCTAAAGTGTCTTAAGTCCGGACAAAGACACTTTAAATCACTTTGCTTCGGGGTGTTTGTTGGGACCCCGAAATAAAGTGTCAAAAAAACGTCTTTGTCCGGACTTAAGACGTTTTTTGACACTTTATGAAGGGGTTCACAAAAAAATAGGGTGCACAAAATTTTAAATGTATTATAATAGTCGCATGTTAAACACGTTTCCAGATCTTTTAACCTATAGTATGCTCGCTCCTTTTATTTTAAGAATGATTCTTGGGCTCATAATGATTGACCTTGGGTTTTTGAAATTTCATGCAGAAAAAGAAAAATGGATTGCACTCTTTAACCTTATCAGTCTCCGACCATCTATTTGGTTTGTAAAGATATTTGCCCTTATTGAAATAATCGGTGGATCAATGATTATTCTTGGCATATATACTCAAACAGTTGCTTTGGTTTTTGTTATTATAACTTTATCCGAGCTTATTCTAGAATGGAAAGAAGAAACTCTAATAAAAAGAAATTTACCTTTTTATTTCTTACTTTTTGCGATTTCTCTTTCCCTCATCTTTTCCGGTGCAGGTGCGTTTGCTTTAGACTTGTCAATTTAAAAATCTATTTGAAGCAAAACAGTAAATAATAATTGGACTTTTTTTGATTTTCTTGGTATATTTTTCTTGCTCATTAATTAGATAAATGCCCTCATAGCTCAGTTGGTAGAGCAGTTGCCTTTTAAGCAATTGGTCGTAGGTTCGATTCCTACTGAGGGCACCAATTTGTACTTTGTGAAAGATACCGAGACAGGTCTCCTTTTTATATGTGTGTCTCTAGAATAGACAGTTTTATCTAATTTGACCCAAAACTACAAGAAGGTATAATTATACTAAGTCGGAAAACTTATTAATTAAAATAATCTAAATCTTAATGAAAAAATATTTATTAGTTTTGACCGTTGCATTGTCTTTGGTGTGTACTGCTCCATCTTTTGCAAAAGCCACTGAGACAGATCTTAGTGCTTCAGATGTGAGACTTTTTGTTAACACATTGATCTCAATAGGCGCAATACCACAAAGTAAAATTGCCGAAATAAATGCATTTATTGCACAACTTGATGACAGTGGTAGTGTCAGTTCTGTCCCAGCTCCTGCAGAACCTTCTTTCACTGTAACATGTTCCCCAGATCATCAGGCTTATGGCGCAGGAGATACCATCACATGGACAGCTTACGCTCCAGTAGGTATTGAAAGCGTTATAAAATACAAATATACATGGGCAGATAGTGAGGGATCGATTACCCTTCCAATTGATCAGAGTACGGTTTCTAAGAAATATACCACTTTGGGTGTAAAAACTGCATATGTTTATGTAAAGTCCTCAGACGGTTTCGGTGTAGGAACGTGTAGTGCTACTGTTTTACCTATTGATATTATCCCCGCACCAAAACCTCCAACAGCATTTGTTTCCTGTGTCGCCAATCCTTCTAGAGCTCCGATAGGTTCTACTATAAATTGGTCTGCTATTGTTTACGGAGGTGAAGGAACATATACATACACATGGTCTGACAACGAAGGATCATCTGGAATAGCTACTGGAAGTGCAGGTCAAACTGTTTCAAAAATCTATAACACAGCAGGTGTTAAAACAGCCACTCTATTGGTCAAAGATTCAGAGAACAATAATGCAACAATTAGATGTAGTGCTTCTATATATGACCCAGGGGTGACACCACAGGGATCTATTACCCCTCTACAAGCTTCGTGTTTTTCCGATAGAACAACCGTGTACCTTGGTCCCAAAGACCTTCCGCCTATTACAAAAGGAGGAAATATAGTTTTTACTGCTAAAACTTCTGGAGGAGATGGAGGATATACATATCTCTGGTCAGATTCTGATGGAGATGAAGGAATTGCTGGTGAAAATTTGTTAAAGGTATACACAACTCCGGGAAATAAAAATATGAATGTAAAAGTAACCTCTGGTACACAAACAATTATAAAAACTTGTAATTTTAACGTAGTAGATATACCTCCACCTCCACTTACCGTTTCTTGTTCTGGCGTTAAAAGTTCTAATAATACAGTAGTATGGCATGCAGTGGCTTCGGGAGGCGGGTTAACTTCAGAAGGTACAGAAAATTACGCATACCTTTGGTGGTTACCCAATGAAGAAAATTCTGTTTTAACTCCAGAAAAAAGTGTTTCTAAAGTTTATACCACCACGGGTTCAACAACTGCCAGTTTAAAAGTTTATTCTGGAGATCAAGAAGGCTTTGCTAGCTGTTCTGCAAATGTTTCACCCGTTAACGCTCCACTAACCACATCTTGCTCAGCAAGTCCTAGTAGCATAGCTCCAGGTGAATCTATCACTTGGACGGCACACCCAGTAGGAGGTGCCGGAAACTATTTATATTTCTGGGGAGACAGTGAGGGTTCAACCGGACAAGCAGGTCCATCTGTCACTAAAACTTATAACTCAGTAGGAGAGAAGATGGCTATACTTATAATAGCATCGCCCGGTACAGCTTCAGGGAGTCCGGTAGCTACAGCCAACTGTACTGCAATGGTTGCATCCTCAACTACGACTAATGATAATCCGGATTCTTTGTCCGTTTCTTGTTCTGCAAACCCTAGTAGTGTTTCCACAAATGAACAATTCACATTAACAGCTACTCCTGTCGGGGGCACGTCACCATATACATATTTGTGGTCAGACAATCAAGGTATCATCGGAGACAGTAATCAATCTATTACCAGATCTTATACTTCTTCCAGTACTCAAAATTTCTTAGTACGAGTAACTTCAGGTAATCTTTCAGCCACAAATACCTGTCCGGTCAGTATAACCTATAATTAATAGAAAATATTATAACTCCATCAACATTCTCTCAAGTGCTATATGCATATCGGCATTACCACGATGTGCTTCGTGATATATAGAGACCATTTTTGATGAAAGTTTTTCCAGTTCTTCTTCGGTATAATTTTCTGCATAACGTTTAGCTTTCTGAAATGGGAAGTCTTTCATTCCTGCTTCACTCGCCATCTTACATTTCTTTGCAAGAAGCATTGATTTTATCTGCCAGAAAAATATTCCGTGAACTTCTTCCGCCGGCACAGATTCATTCAAAGCATCTTGAAATAGAACCCATAAACTTTTTCTCTTCCTCTCACCTAAAGCATTTGCAAATTCAAAAAAATCTATTTTTTCGCCGATTAGGGCAAGTTCCTCTTTTTTATTTAATTTTCTAAATGGTTTTTTGAATTCCTTTGATTTCTCAGATTTTTCTTCTATTTTTCTGATTACTTCTAAGTCAGTTTTCTTGGCGGAAGTCAGAATATCGCACATTACAAAAATATTTTCGCTTTCTTTCATTTCTTTAAGAGTTGAAAGAATGGCTTTTTTGTTTTCAACATTATCTAAAACACGATATAGAAAAACAACGTACTTATTTACAAAAAGCGCCTGACTTTGAGCCAGTTCAAAGATTCTTTGTTCAGAAATTTCCTCTCCAATAATTTTAACAAGGGTAATATCTTTTTTTCTAGTCAAAATACTGCTGACTACTTTGTCGGCATTTGCTTTGGACTTTTCAATGTCGTCTCCGTAAAAAAAATAAATCATTTTATAAAATTAAAAACATGGCTGAAGCAACTATAGACGCAGTTTCGGCTCGCAAAGTTTGTCTACCCAGAGAGATAATCTCCACTTTTGCATTTTTTAAAGTTTGCAAGTCGCCTTCACTCCATCCACCTTCAGGACCAATTAAAATACCGATTTTTCTAAGGTTTTTGAAGCCGGAAATTTTTGCGCTTATATCCAAACCATCCTGGTCAAAAGCAATAAGTTTTCCATCAAATCCTTGTATCGCATCAGAAAAAGCTATCGGCACAAAAATTTCCGGCACTTCTCCTCTGCCTGATTGTTCACTTGCTTCTTTTGCAATTTTATTGAGTCGCTCTAAATTTAAATCTTTTTTCTCGCTTCTGTCTGAGATGATTGGATGAAAAGCAGTCACTCCGAGCTCCGTACCTTTCTCTACTATCCATTCAAAATTATCTTTTTTTATAATTGACTGAAACAGATGAACTTCCACTCCTGAAACATTTTGATTTTGTTTCTTTGAAATCAGAACAAAGTTTGTTCCATCTTTCTCAAAATCAACAATCTTTGATTCAAAATTAAGCCCACTCCCATCAAAAAGTTCCGCGACTTCCCCGCCACGAAACCGAAAAACCTTACGAAGTTGGTTCTCTAGATCTTTATCGGCGACAAAAAAACTGTCTCCAATTTTCAAATTTTCAAATTTCTCTTTTATAAAAAATCTCTGAAGTTTCATCAAAAAAGTATAGCACAAAAGGTAAGGCCCAGAAACAAACCGCTTTCAAACGTCTTTGTCCGGACTTAAGACGTTTCAAGTCATTTTGCGGAGGGGCACTTCATTTTAATTGATTTTCTAACCATGTTGTTATATCCTACAAGTATGAATTTAATACCCACAGTTATAGAAAAATCACAATTTGGAGAAAGGGCTTTTGATATTTATTCCCGTCTTCTCAAAGAAAATATTGTCTTCCTCGGAGGAGTAATAGATGACGACACTGCAAACATTGTCATAGCTCAACTCCTCTTCTTACAATCAGAAGATTCAAAAAAAGATGTACATCTCTACATCAACTCTCCAGGTGGATCAGTTTCTGCAGCTCTTGCAATTCTAGATACAATGAACCACATCAAAAATGATGTCTCTACTGTTTGTATAGGTATGGCTGCATCAGCAGCAGCACTTTTGCTTTCGGCTGGAAAGAAAGGAAAGAGATTTTCTCTACCAAACTCTGAGATTATGATCCATCAACCGATGGGAGGTGCTCAGGGGCAAGCGACAGATATTGAAATTACCGCAAAACAAATTGTGAAACTAAAAGCAAAATTAAATAAATTAATGGCAGATAATACAGGCAAATCCGTCTCTCAAGTAGAAAAAGATGCCGACCGCGACTATTATATGTCTGCAGAAGAGGCCAAAAAATACGGAATTATTGATAAGATAATATAAAAAATCACAAACACCCCCTCCGCAAAATGACCTAAAGTGTCTTAAGTCCGGACAAAGACACTTTAAATCACTTTGCTACGGGGGTGTTTTGTATGAGAACCCTGAAATAAAGTGTCAAAAAAACGTCTTTGTCCGGGCTTAAAGAATACTTTCTTTTGTCTTCACTCGGACAAAATGCAAAATATGAATTTTTCATTTTGCTCCTCGCTAGCCAAAATAAGACGTTTTTTGGCACTTTGTGAAGGGGTTCGTTAAAACTAAGACATTCCGAGCCACCTTGCAAAAGGGGTGTTTGTAATTTTTCTCAGATTGGACAAAGCTTAAAAAATAGTATATTATTACTCCGTTATCAATTTTAATTTAGAGATTTCGTTTATTGTCGGATTTCCACCAAAGAAGTATGTTTATAAAACTTAGAATTCAAAAAACAAACATAGGACTAGTTGAAATAAGCTAAAGCGAAATCTTTTCGCATTATGTCATTAAAAATAGTATTTTTGTTAGCATCCATTGCTGGCCTTTTGGGCATTGCAATCGGATATTTTTTACGTATCGTCATATCCTTGGGTAAAAAGGGTTCTGTTGAGCTTGAAGTTAGAAGCTTGATGGTAAAGGCAGAAGAAGAAGCAAAGAAAGTTATTTTGGAAGCAGAAACAAAATCTGTGGATATAATAAAAGAAGCTAAGAAAGAAGCAAAAGAAAAAGAGGAAAAATTATTGCAAACAGAATCAAGGCTGGTAAAAAAAGAGACTCTTTTGGATCAGAGACAAGGAGACATAGACAAGGAAGTTGACGGCCTTAAGCAGAAAGTTGCCGAGATAAAAGAAATAAAAGAAAGAGTAGACAAGATGGAAGTTGAAAAAGGCGAAGATCTTCAAAAAATTGCAAAAATGACCCTGGAAGAAGCCAAAGAAAGTGTCGTTGCAACAGCAGAAAAGAAATTCGGGGAAGATATTATGTCCAGAATGAGAAAACTCGATGAAATTGGAGAAGAAAAATTGGATCATAGAGCAAAAGAAATCCTTATTTCTTCCATTCAACGTCTCTCCTCCTCTGTCGCTCCGGATATCATGTCCACGATAGTCAGTATTCCTTCAGACGATATGAAAGGAAAAATCATAGGAAAAGAAGGAAAGAATATCAAAGCTTTTGAGAGAGTAACAGGAGTTGAAGTCATAGTAGATGACAATCCTGGAGTTATTACTATTTCATCTTTTGATCCTATCAGAAGACAAGTTGCCAGAGTCGCTCTTGAGAATCTCTTGATAGATGGAAGGATTCAACCAGCTAAAATAGAAAAAATTGTAGAAAAAGCCCAGCAAGATATAAACAAAATTATAAAAGAAAAGGGTGAGCAGGCCGTTTATGAATGTGGAGTGTTAAATCTCGACCCTAGAGTCGTTTTGATTCTTGGAAGATTATATTTCAGAACAAGTTATGGTCAAAACGTCTTACAACACTCCATAGAAATGTCCCATATAGCAGGAATGATAGCTACGGAAGTTGGAGCAAATGTTGCGATAGTGAAAGCAGCAGCTTTAGTTCATGACATCGGTAAAGCGGTAGATCATGAAGTTGCCGGTACCCATGTAGAAATAGGAAAAAGAATTCTCCAAAAATTCGGAGTAAGTGAAGACATTATCAAAGCAATGCAATCGCACCATGAGGAATACCCTTATGAAAGTCCGGAAGCTGTGATCGTGCAGGTTGCTGATGCTATTTCCGGTTCTAGACCTGGAGCAAGAAGTGATAGTATAGAAAATTATATTAAAAGACTTGAAGAGCTTGAAGCGATTGCTAATTCCTTCAAAGGTGTGGAGAAATCATATGCATTGCAAGCCGGTAGAGAAATTCGAGTGTTTGTAAGACCTGAAGAAATATCTGACTTTGATGCACTCAAGCTCGCTCGCGATATAGCCGATAAGGTAGAAAACGAACTTAAATATCCGGGTGAAATAAAAGTTACACTGATTAGAGAAGCAAGAGTTATAGAATACGCCCGGTAGTAGATTTTCAGAGAAATTAAAAAAAATCACTGAGTTTAAAAACTCGGTGATTTTTCTATCGTTTTTCATTTATAAATAGAAAATAATTCATTGCATAAAATGTTGAATTTTAACAACAGAAAGAGATTTAATCTAAATCTGTTTTAAATAACGAACTATGACAATTCCAGATCCTCCATTACCACCATTTCCGCCTCCGCCACCAGTATTTGCCGTAGCAGAAGAACCAGCAACACCGACACCGCCATTTCCACCTCCATGAGAAGCCGTTCCGGCTGTATATCCAGTATTTGCTGAACCACCTCCTCCGCCAGCATACCCAACTTCCAAACCACTTATTGTTAAATTTGTTCCAGCTCCTCCGTTTCCACCCACACCAGAGATACCATTACTTCCTAATGAACTACTTCCACCTCCTCCACCACCAGTAGAAGTGGCTCCTCCCCCTGAAACGTAAAACGCATTACCACCCCTGAATCCTTGGCCAGACACACCACTTCCGCCAACCCCTTGATGTGAACCGCCCCCACCAGAACCACCATTAGCTCCGGGTCTTGAAAGTCCTACCCAGGGTGAACCCCCACCTCCACCGCCAGTAGCTGTTAGATTTGCAAACACAGAATTTTGACCATTATCTCCTCTAACACTAACAGAAGACGCCGTTACTCCACCACCACCTGTAACCACAGTATTATTTCCAGACACAGAAATACTCGTTGTTGAAATCAAACCGCCAGCACCTCCTCCTCCAGCAGTATAAACAGCATCTGTTATCATTCCTCCCCCTCCTCCACCTGCTACAACAAGCACATCAGCAGTAAGAGAACCTGATGGAACTATGAATGTGTCGTTTCCAACTGTTGTAAATTTGTGAATACAATAATTTCCTGATGTAGTTTTTGTGCCACCAGTAGCAGGACATTCAGATGAAATCGTATTTGTCCAAATAGCAATTACTTCACCTATCTCCGCCTGTGGAGCAGTAAGGACAACTTTGTTATCAGAGTCCTTCATGACTTTGTAACCAGTACCATTAGTGGTGGCATAGACCTTGGGAATGAAGTTGTTGATGAAGGAGAGGGTGGAACCTTGGGGGTCAACGGGGATAGAAGTGAGATAGGTTGGTACTAGTGGTGAAAGGTCGATGAGGGTTCCACAGTCTATGCCTGATGGGTATGGGAGGTTACCGGTATTACAGATTTCTGTAAGAGTGGTGGGTGTAGCAGCAGGATAGATGTAGTGGTCTATGAAGTACTGTTGCATTGCTTTGTGTATTTCGTTCAGATTGAAAGATCGTTCTGTATTACGTACTGTGGCTAACTGCTTACCTGGGTTTATTGCTACTACCACTATACCTGCTAGTACTGCAATGATGGCTACGACTAGGAGCATTTCGAGAAGGGTGAAGCCTTGGTTCGAATGGGAGGGTTTAGGGGTCATTGGTTATAATGAAATAAATGTTTTATATGAAGATGAGGGTATTATATAGGAGTGTGGGGAAAAAGTAAAAAAAGAAATGTGAGAAAAATATAAGAAATAGGAAAAAATATTGAATTTTGTATATTTAAGATATTATTTCCAAACTATTTATAAAAATACTCACCATTATTTTGAAATAACATGTCTTTAAAGTCAATGACTATTCTCACCCATCAAAAATACTCTTGTTTTAAGCCGTTTTTTAGACGTCTAAAATACCCTTATTTTACAACACACATACAATAAACATGTTATAAACTTCGGCTATTGCGTCAAAAAACCCTTGTAATATAATACCCCGAGGTCAGCTATCTTCAGAACTTAGTTCTGAAGATTATAGAAAGGGTCGATCTTACAAGTTTTTCACGAAGCTACGACCAGCCAAGTGAATAATTTAAATTTAAATATGAATAAACAATCAATCGCAGAGGCAGTAAATAAAATACTCAATGGAACAAAGGTTCAATCAGAGCAAGTTGTAGATACAGTTATTGACACAATTATCGGCGGTTTAAAGAAAGGTGAAGATGTTTCAATTGCCGGTCTTGGTATCTTTTCTGTAAAAACAAGAGCTGCAAGACAAGCCAGAAACCCAAGAACAGGAGAGTCAATCTCTGTTCCTTCAATGAAGGTTCCAAAATTTAGAGCTGCAAAGGCCCTAAAGGAGGCAGTTAGATAAGTTATCTGTATATAAATACAAAACAAAAAATCGCCGTTGGGCGATTTTTTGTTTTGTATTTATTCTTATATCTTACCTTTCTTTTTTAAAAGTTCGCTGATTTTATCAACTACTTCTTTAAGGGTGAAGTTGGCTTTAATCAAAAATTCATCGGCTCCGAGCTTTTTACCTTCTTCAATTTCATATTCCTGACCAAGATTGGAGAAAATAATGATTGCCATCTGGTCATAACGGGAATCAGCTCTTATTTTCTTTAGTGTTTCAAATCCATTCATCTCCGGCATAATGATGTCCAAAAACATCAGATCGGGAATTTCTTTTTCGAGTGATTTCAAGGCCTGTGTGCCATTATCTACAAAAGAAACTTTATATCCTTCTTTGTTCAGCCTTCCAGTCAATAATTGGACCAAGAAAAGATCGTCTTCAACGACCAATATCTTTATATCTAGATTTTTCTTTTTTCTAGCTTCATCAAGTGGATTTTCTTCTTTATTGATATTGTTATCCATTTTTAAATATAAATACTGGAATCATTATACTGGAAAAAGACTACGTAGGCAAACTAGCTTTTAGCATTATTCTCATTTGCAATCGGAAGAGTAAAATAGAACGTAGTCCCTTTACCAACAACACTTTCAAAGCCGATTTTACCCCCATGTTTTTCAACCGCATTTTTGGAAATGAAAAGACCCAAACCAGAACCGTCGGTTTGCATTTTGGCTGCATTGTCAGCGCGGAAGAACTTATTAAAGATATCTGTCTGCTGATGTTCGGGGATACCAATACCATTGTCTTCAACGGATACTTTGATCATATTGTTTTCAAGTATTGCCCTTATTACAACTTTTCCTCCACTTTTGGTATAGATTAATGCATTCTCAATTAAATTCTGGATTGCCCCACGAATTTTTTCTGGAGCAATATTGATATATGGTAGTTGAACAGACGGTTTTTCAAAAGAAAGATTTATTTGACGTGTAGAAGCAAGTCCTACAAAATCTGAAAGAACACTGTTGATAAGATCTTCAATATGCACAAGCGTCAGACTATATTGCACTTTGCCGGATTCTATACGCGTCACTTCCAACATATCGTTTATCAGATTAATCATGCGGTCGTTGCTATCATACCCTTTCTTGACCAAATCCCGCTGTTCCGACGTTAAGTTTTTTGAATATTCATCAATAAGAAGGGAAAGTACCCATTTTGTGGCTGAAAGGGGTGTTCTTAATTGATGAGCAATCACAGAAATGAATTCTGTTTTTACTTTATCAACTTCCAATAAACGTTCGTTTTCAAGTCTCAGCTCTTCTTCATTTCTGGTCAAGACTTGATTGCTATGGCTAAGTTCCTCTAATTTTTTGATGTCCGGTGAACGGTCCAAAAGTTCGTAACCCTTATCATAATTAATATATGTATCGCTTATCACCTTCAAGAATGCCTCCCACTCCGGAGAAGATGGAAGTTTATCATTAAAAATCTGTTTTAATTGTTGTTCTAGAAGATGATGCATTTATTTTTTCAATAACGAGTTAATTATAACATACCATCCCGCACAAAATAAAATAGCACCTGTGTAGGTGTTATTTTATTTTGTGGGAGGTGGATCGGTCTCAAGTTCTAGCTCGCCGTCGCTCGCCAGTCTTGCGACCCCACCTCGCCGTTTTTCGAAACGAAAAACATGCTCCGGTTTTCGATTCCCCACGCAAGCCAAGTAGTTGGCTTGCTCATCCCGCACAAATAAAAAGCACCTATATGGGTGCCATTTATTTGTGCGGGATGGGGGAATCGAACTCCCGACCACGGTTTGGAAAACCGTCGTTTTACCACTAAACTAATCCCGCATGAAATTAGGAGGACTTGAGCATTATACATAAAAACGAGAAAAAATAAAGTAAAATTTATTTCTTTAAATAATACTTTAACGTATAAATCCAATCTTCATCCCCTTCTTCGTTTTCAAGTTTTGTATTCAATAACCATTCTAGATACCGTCTGTCGCTTCTAAGAACCTCCTCGATATTTCTATCTTTATATTTTCCAAAACTAAATTTAGTGAACAAAGATGGATTTTTGGATATTTCTATCATTTTTTCAATGGCTTCTTCATCACTAAGTCCTTCTTCTTTCTTAATTTTTGCAAGAAGACGGAGAAAAACTGCACGAAGAACATTCACATCCCCCTCTGCATCATGAGCTCTACCTTCTATATCAAGATCTAAATGATATCTCAGATACTGTAAATTGTATTCCGGAATCAAATTCTTTGGATCAAGAAATCTGGCAACCCGAAGTGTACAAATAAACCTGGGTACAGAGATACCCTCTGCTTCAAGCATCGCCCTATCAAACTTGGCATTGTGAGCCACCAAAATGCCGGTTTTGAGCTTTTTCTGCAGTTCTGCACACATATCACTCCCGATAAAAGTACCTTTATCCTGAAGCATTTTGTTCGTAATGTGCGTGATGCTCATTGCCTTCACGGACACTGGGACTGGTGGTTTAAAAAACTCCATGCAAATCTTTTTGTCATTGGAAGAAAAATAACATACCTGACACAGACGATCTTTTTTTACATCATTTCCCGTCGTTTCAGTATCTAAAAATATAAGTTCCATAAGTGAATAATAACACGGAAAATTAAAAAATTCTCGCTTTAAATGTCTTCGTAGCAAAGTGATTTGAAACGTCTTTGTCCGGACTTAAGACGTTTCAGGTCATTTTGCGGAGAGAACATTTAAAGCGAGAATTTTTAATTTTTAGAAACCAAACTTTTTAGAATCTCTCCCCTATCATCATCTTTTTGTATCTTATTTACCCTTTCAAAACCACATTTTTGACATTTATGTTTTATGCGGAATTCACCATTTTTCTGTTCAAGTCCGATAGGCATCATCATTCCCTTACATTCTGAAGCACGGTCTCCTGGATTTACATCCACATGTTTGCACCACAAGCATTTTGGACAATGATTTGTATAGCCATTTCCTTTTACAAAAGAATTGCACTTCTCGCAGGTAAAGTCCTCAACTTTTTTTTGAAATTTTTTAGGCATTTAAAAAACTCTTATTATTTTTGCCGTTTCGGTAGATTTATTTATAAAAATTTCATCACCGCTTTCCAGTTCTATTTCTTCGCTATGATTATCAGCGTAAGCGACAGCAACACCCCTTGTTATTTTGATCTTAATCTTAGAATTTTCTTTTATTACCATATGGTCGGATTGCTCGGTGCTATTGTTAAAAGCTACTCCTATCCCCACTTCAAAGAAACTGTCTGTAATGGAGCGATAATACCCGGTTGAGCCATAAGGACTCGCTATTACCACACCATCTCCGATAATTTCTTCTCCAATTTTCTTACCATTAATAAAAATTTTATATCTTATCGCTTTTCTCGGATCTTTGTTATGAACTATAATCTCATTGAGACCACAGATATTTTTGTTCTTGGCTTTTGCGGAGATTTTTATGTATTCTTCTATAGTATATTTTTTATTTTTAATCTTTTTCAAAACTTCTTCGTTAGAAAAATGGAAACATTTTTTGCAAACACGGCTATTTTTTAAATAGAACTTTGGCACACCGGGAAAGACCCTCTCCGCGAGCATAAAAGTTCCATCCCCACCGAAACTTGCCACTAAATTTGGGTTTTTCTTAACAAGATTAAAACCAATCTTTTTCGCAGAATTCGTCACTTTTTTCAAACCATTACCGTAAATTAGAAGATTCATATTACATTGTCGGAGTACCGGGATTCGAACCCGGACTGCATGCTCCCAAAGCACGTATGCTACCGTTACACCATACTCCGATGCTGAATAAATCTAACACAAAATAAAGAAAATAAAAAGGGAGAAAATATTTTCTCCCTTTTTATTTTCTTTTATTGACTCACTGTCTGTTTTGAAGTCATTCTAAGCAGAATTTCTTTAAAAGTATCCTGACTTGTGGTAATAACTATCGTCTCTTTATCCGGAATACAATACAGAAGAAGTATGTTGCCACTATTGTCTTTTGCTACTCTGCAATCTTTATTTTTTATGACAATATCTTGAAAAGATTTTATATCCTCGGCGAATGCATCGGTAGTTGTTGTGAGCAGACTATCTGGATCCACAAGTCCGAATAAACCCTTAAAATTTTTCCACAAATCTACCTCCCAAGCAAGCATTCCCGAATAAGCGTTTTCATATGAACCAACCTTTAAAATAAGGAATTTTTGATTGCCGATAAAATTGTGCATTCCGAACAGATAGTCCGGCTTTAATGTTCTGACAAGTATCTGTGGAATATTAAAGTTTGAGAGATTTATAAACTTATTTATATCCACCACACTTCTCGTATCATCAAGATTTTTCTCGGTCAGGTACATTCCGCGTATGGTTCCTACCCTGATAGATGTCTGATCCACTCTTTCTGAAAGAGTTTTTGCAATCCTTGTCTGATCCAAATCTTCCAAGTTCAAATCCTCTGTGGAATCCGGAGTGATTATCGGTGAAGTTCTAGTTACAGTAGTTGTAGCGGGCGCATATTTTTGGTTAACAAAAAATATGGGGACGACTACAGCCAGAACTCCAAGTATAACCAAGAAAAAAGATACCATAATAATAACGTAGTTTTTTTTGTCTTTTTTTCCTGTTTCTTTTTCTTCCTTCATTCTTTCCATCATTCTTTTGTTTTCCGCAAGCGCAATGTTTACCGACGACAAATGGCTGGAGGCCACGGTCTCTTCTACATCGCTCTTATATGTACGGATAATCGTCTGCCGTGCAGCCGGAATTGGAGACGGTTTTGAAGGAATCTTATTTGGAGGATAAATAGAACTTAAATTTGTACTTTGATTCGAGCTGGGGTTGGGATTGATATTTGGATTAAGATGTGGACTAAGATTTTGATTTGGGTTTAAATATTCCGAAAGCTCTTCGCCAATTAGATTGGTTTTTTCACTTGAAATATTTTGATTTCCTTGTACTTTTTCTTCTGGATCCATAAGTAGGTTTAAGTATATTATACAAGAAAAAAGATAATTTTAAAAATAAATCAGCCCGGTTTCGTAAAACGAAACCGGGCTGATTTTGAACTCTCTTTGCTTTATTTTGCTGGTTGAGAATTTGTAGGCCCAACTTTGTTTTTGGCAAAATCAGGATCTGCAGACTTTATAGAAAGATTTATCCTATTCTTCTCATCTACTTCCTTGACCATGACCGGAACCTTGTCGCCTACTTTCAAGATACTTTCTACTTTATCTACTCTGAAAGGCGCAATTTCCGAGACATGCACAAGCCCTTCGGCATTCATACCAATTTTGACAAATGCACCAAATGCCTCGACTCTCGTCACAACTCCCTCAAACTTTTCTCCTCTAACATATTCATGAGTAAGTTCCTCCACAATCTGTTTTGCTTTTTCCGCAGAACCGTCTTTACCTGTAAAAAATACAGTTCCATCATCATCAATATCTATTTCTGCACCTGTTCTTTTTTTAATATCATTTATTGTCTTTCCTCCTCCACCGATTACAAGGCCTATTTGGTCTGGTTTTATTTTAGTCATAAGAATTTTTGGAGCATTTGCTGAAATATCTTTTCTAGGTTCAGCAATTGCTTTCAAAATTACGTCAAGAATCTTTAATCTTGCCTGTTTTGCTTTTTCGAAGGCCTCTCCAAGAACTTTTATTGGTACACCACTGACTTTTACATCCATCTGAATTGCTGTAACACCATCTTTTGTTCCCGCTACTTTGAAATCCATATCACCGTAATGATCTTCCGGTCCCTGAATATCGGTAAGAATTTTATAATTTCCTTTTTCATCCATCATAAGTCCTGAAGCGATTCCGGCTACCGGTTTTTTAATTGGAACTCCTCCATCCATAAGAGCAAGAGTTGAACCACAGACAGAACCCATTGAGGTTGAACCATTTGAAGAGAAGGCCTCGGACACGAGACGAATAGTATAGGGAAAAACTTCAGTAGAAGGAATCATCGGCAAAAGAGCTTTCTCTGCAAGTGCTCCGTGGCCTATCATTCTTCTGTTTGTTCCGCCCATTCTGCCTGTTTCACCCGTAGAATACGGAGGAAAATTGTAATGGTGCATAAACCTTTTTGCCTCATTACTTTCTTCCATTCCGTCTATTATCTGCGCATCGCTTGGTCCGCCCAAAGTTAAAGCAGTAAAAATGTGAGTTCCTCCTCTATAAAAGATTCCGGAACCATGAAGTATCGGAGAAATTCCTCCCGCTTGCGCAAAAAGAGGGCGAAGATCATCTATTCCCCTGCCATCAGCTCTTTTATTATTTTTCAAAACTTGTTCATGGATCATCGCATCAACTTTTTCTTCAAATAAGTGCTCGGCAAAATGTGCTTTATCTGGGAAATTTTCTTCCGCAAGATTCATCCATTCCGACATTATTTCTCCTATCTTTGATCCGCCAGGAATTCCGCTCATCACGAAACTTTCAAGTTTTGACTCAATTTTTTCTGTAAACAGTTTACTGATATCTTCTGGCATGACTGGTGCCGGCAAAGATATCTTTTTCTCACCAATTTCAGAAATAATTTTCTTCTGCCATTCATTTATTTTTTCAATTTCGGCTGAAGCTAGTTTTAAGCCCTCAATAACAACAGGTTCTTGTGCCTCATCTCCGCCAAGCTCTATCATGTTTATATTTCCGTCTTTTCCGCAAGCTATTAAATCAACTTCATAATTTTCATTTTCTCTTTCTATGTAAGTCGGATTCGTCTGAAAACCATCGCTCTTGTGTTTGCCAATTCTGCAAGCACTGACTGGTCCGTGGAATGGAATTTTTGACATACCAACGGCCAAAGATGCGGCGATAACACTCAAAACATCCGGATCATCAGCATCTATGGAAAGCACGGTAACAACAACTTGAATTTCATGTCTTATCCACTGATCAAAAAGCGGGCGGATAGTCCTATCAACAATTCTTCCATTTAAAATAGCTTCGTCAGAAGGCTTGCCTTCCCTTTTCATGAACCTACTTCCTAATATCTGTCCGCTAGCGTAAAACTTTTCTTCATAATCAACTGTAAGTGGCAAATAGTCTCCTCCTACTTTTGGTTCTTTTGATATAACTGCCGTGGCAAAAACCATAGTATTGCCATATTTCAAAAGTACTGAACCGTTTGCATTTTCTGCAAGGTCGTTAAATTCAGCGGTAAGTATTCTACCCCCGAACTCTGTCGAAAATTCTCTTTTTTTCATTATTTATGACCTGATTTACAAATTTCAGATTACCCGCCAAAGCGGACAAACTGCTTATTCATAAACCAGACAAATTAAACTAATAAATTGTCTAATATCTTAGACGACTTTATACTAACATAAAAAAAACTAAAAAACAGGTTGAGTTTTTTACCCCTAACCTGCTTTTTTAATTTTCCTAGTACTTCATCAAATACTTTCTTGCATTTTGATCCAAATCTATAAAGTCATCTACAGCTTCTATGAGTTTTGCCGATGTTGATTTACCGAAAGAAACAAGTTCTACTTGGCAACCTTCATTTGTTTTAAGATATTCCACAAGAGGCACAAAGTCGCCATCTCCAGAAATAAGGATTACAGTATCAAGTTTCGGAGCAAGTTTAATTGCATCAACGGCAAGACCGACGTCCCAATCCGCTTTTTTGGAACCCCCAGCAAATATTTGTAAATTTTTCGTCTTTGTTTCTATTCCTGACTTCGCAAGGGCTTCAAAAAAACTTTTTTCGTCACCGGATTCAGTCGTAATCACATATGCAACAGCCCTTATGAGCGATCTGCCCGCAAGCGCGTCCTTCACAACTTGTCCAAAATTCACTTTTGCACCGTTGTAAAGGTTCTTTGCACAATGATATAAATTTTGTGTATCTATGAAAATTCCAACTCTCTGATTTTTATGTTTTATAACTGACATATTAAATTTATTTAAAAAATTATTAAATTATTAAAAAACTCTAGTCCCGTTAGAAATCAAAAATTTTTAATTTTTGTTATTTCTAATGGGATCGACCCCCTCACTTCCTATTATACCACGGGCATAACAAAACAAAGGGCAAGAGAATGTTTCTAAATAAGCTTTGCCCCGAACTTATTAGTTTTAAAATTACACGTAAAAAACCCCTTCATAAAGCGCCAAAAAACGTCTTAAGTCCGGACAAAGACGTTTTTTTGACACTTTATTTCGGGGTTTTTATTTCCTATTTTAAACCAACTTTCTTTGAGATTGCATTGTATCTTTTTGGATTTTTCTTTTCCAAATATTTCAAATGTTTATGTCTCTCCGCTACCATACCGAGAAGTCCTTTTCTTGAGTGATTATCCTTGGCATTTTTCTTCAAATGTTTGGTTAATTCTTCAATTTTCTTCGTAAGCATGGCAATCTGAACCTCTGGAGAACCCGTATCGGTCTCGTGTATAGCCACCTCGCTAATAATCTTTTGTTTCTTTGTTTTTGTAAGCATCGCAATATATTAGCACAAATTTGGATTTTTGCAACTATACGAAAAATATTTTCGTTGCTTATAAAAGAGATACGACAGACAATCAAATTGACATTTTTTTTAAAACCTTTAGTCTAAGGGGTAGGTCTGTACATCCTAACCTATACAAAAAAATAAACAGAAAGGTTTGTAAAAATGAAAAAAAAGAAAAAAGGAATAAGGAGACAGAAATCGTTGATAGCAAGAAGGAAATATACAAAGAAAGAAGAAATGAATCTATTGTATGGTTTGCTTATAAACTTTTGAGATTTTTACAAAAATCTCCCGCCGGGCGTCAAAGTGATGCCCGGCTTTTTGTTATTCCATGATATAATATTGTGCGACATGACCATACAAGAACTAAAAACACAATTCCTAGAATATATAGAAATAGAAAAAGGACGCGCAATCAAAACAGTAGAAAATTATAATCGCTACCTCACGCTTTTTTTTGAGCAATCAAAAATTACCGATCCAAAAGATATAACAAATGAGAAAGTGAGAGAGTTCCGCATTTGGTTAAATCGTAGGCCGGGAGCCAAGAGCTATCACCTTCTTGGCGAGACCGCCTCTCCTGGTGGAACGATGAGTAAAAAAACTCAAAATTTTTATTTGATCGCTCTCAGAGTTTTCCTTAAATTTTTAACACGGAGAGGTATAGCTTCCCTATCAGCCGATAATATTGAACTTGCAAAGGTAAATGAACGATCAATTGATACTATTTCTCCCGACGAATTAAAAAGATTGCTTGAAGCGCCAAATCAGGAAGAAAATCCAGAAAGACGTGCTCGTGATAAAGCTATTTTGGAACTTTTGTTTTCCACAGGTTTGCGTGTATCTGAACTCTGTTCACTCACGAATGATTTGGATTTGAAAATGGATGAATTTTCCGTTCGAGGAAAAGGAGGAAAAGTGAGAGTAGTTTTTCTTTCAGATGAAGCAAAGAAAGCTGTAAAAGAATATCTGACTTTACGCAAAGATATGTCTGATGCCTTGTTTACTCAAATTTCCGATAATCCTTCTAAAAACGAAACTGTAAACCAAAAGAAAACGCTGAAGAAAAATGATGAAAATAATCCTCATGGGTTTCTAGATAAAAGAACCATAGCGAGAACAGTCAAACGTTACGCAACTATCGCTGGTATTTCCAAAAAAGTTACGCCTCACGTTATCCGTCACTGTTTCGCCACTGATCTTCTCTCAAATGGTGCAGATATTCGCTCCGTGCAAGCAATGCTAGGTCATGCCAACATCGCCACAACACAGATTTACACCCATATTACGGATAAACATTTGAGAGATATCCACAAAAAATTTCACAATAAAAATTAAAATAAAAAAGCTAATTTTGTTTTTTGGAGACAGCTTCGCAGCAAAGTGGCTTGAAACGTCTTTGTCCGGACTTAAGACGTTTCAAGTCACTTTGCGGAGGAGATAGCCCAAAAAACAAAATTAGCTTTTTTATTTTATTCTCTCAATCTAAACGGATTATAATCTATTCCCCTATCATAAATATCCATCCCCTCAGCTTGTTTTAATTTTCTAACTACAAGGTAAGTAAGAGGGGTTAAAATAATTTCATACACCACTTTTCCAATATACATAACTACCATCATTGAGAAAATAACGTTCAAAGGTATCGTACCGGCAAAAGCAAGCAGAAGAAAAATGGAACTATCCAGTAATTGCCCAATAATAGTTGAACCTATGGTTCTCATCCAAAGGTACTCTCCGTTCATAAGAATCTTCATTTTAGACATTATGTATGAATTGGCAAATTCACCCGCGCAATACGCAATAATTGAAGCAAATACAATTCTCGGTACAACTCCAAGTATAGTTTCGTATGCGCTTTGACCAGACCAAACCGAAGCAGACGGCATAATTTGCACGATCCAATAGCATAGAGCCATGAGAATTTGGGTCATAAAACCGGCCCAAATCAATTTCCGCGTTACTTTGAACCCATAAACTTCGGTTAAAATATCCCCGAAAATGTAGCTGATTGGAAAAATCAGGAATGCTCCTGTAAAAACAAGCGGACCGACTTGAATCAGCTTGACCACTACCGTATTTGAAATCATTAAGACAGCGACAAACAAAACAGCGATATAAAAAAAATATTTACTATTTTTACTTATGTCGCTTGTAGGCTCTGTATGCATTTATTTCAAGAAATTAAAGAGTTTTCCTATTACAGGTAAGGGTTTCATTTCTCTTTTCATTACATTAATAACCCCGACAACTAATAGAGCAAAAACCAATAATTGCCAAATCTTTGAAGGCAGAACACCCATCCAACCCGGGAGAATTCCAAAGCCAAAAGAACCGGCAAGAGAAACCACACATAGGATTATTCCTTGATTTATATGATAATTCAAAAATTGCGATCTGTTTTTAATAAAAATCATCGGCAGGAAAAATATAAAATAAGCGGAAATAGCCCAAAGCTTTTCGTGATCTATTTCTCCGGTATTTGTTCCGCCAGTATTATTTTCCGATAGATCTTGAATTTTTTGTTCTTCATTCATAGTGCTATAATTATAGCACTCGTCCCGTTAGAAATCCACGCTGAATTAAATTGTGAAAATTATGCAATCAAAAAATTTGAATAAAATTAAAGGTCAATGGGAGGTACGTGTTTTAAATTTCTAATTGGGATGAAAATCATTTCCTGGAATGTAAATGGTCTGCGAGCCTTAGAAAAAAAAGACAAATGGAATCAGGTTTTTGAATTTGACCCCGATATTATTTGCTTACAAGAAACCAAGGCTCATCCTGAGCAGCTTTCAGAAGAACTCCGCTCCCCTCTCGGTTATCACGCTTTTTTTGACCACTCAAAATTAAAAAAAGGATATAGCGGAGTTGCAATTTATTCAAAAATTAAACCAGAAAAAGTAGAATATGGATTAGGAATTAAAAAATTTGACGAAGAAGGACGCACTCTGGTCGCTTATTTCAAAGAATTTGTATTTTTAAATGTTTATTTTCCGAATGGCGGAGGTGGCGATGACCGGCTGGCTTACAAACTTGAATATTATGATGAATTTTTGAAATTTATAGAAAAGTTGAAAAAGTTAGGGAAATCAGTCATCTTTTGCGGAGATGTGAATACCGCTCACAATGAAATTGATATATCACGACCAAAAGAAAATGAAAACCATACAGGTTTCTTGAGAATCGAGCGTGATTGGATGGACAAACTCTTTGTTCACGGTTGGATAGATACTTTTCGTATGCTCCATCCGGACAAAGTGCAATATTCTTGGTGGGATATGAAAACTTTTGCTCGAGATCGCAATATAGGCTGGCGTTTAGACTATTTCTTTATCTCTTCTGATTTAAAAAATAAAATTAAACATGCAGAAATCTTAGAAAATATCTTTGGAAGTGATCATTGCCCAATATTATTGGAAACTAAATAAACAGAAATTTATAAACCAAAAATAGATTATCTAACAAGATTTTTTTCAAAAGACAAATACTGAGGAAAATAATCTTTTATTACAGGAAACATCAGTTTTTCAATAGGGTAAAAATTATCGGTTAAAATCAGCACATTTGGGTCAAGATATTTTTCATCATTTGAAACAAGGTACCCAGACAAAAAAGAATTCTGGCCTCTGGCCAAAAGTTTAGAGATTTCGACTTTATCCATTCTTTCTCTGCTGTTTAAGCCTAGAATTGTGATATTCTGTATTGAATCCTGGCTATTTCCAAAAGAAAAAATGTAATAATTGTCAAAAGTTTTTCTAAAAGTGTTCAAGATACTTCTAAATAAAGCTGACTTTTCTCCGGACAGAGAACCAATAAAATTTATTGCATAAATTCCATTTTCATTCAGATGTTTTTTAATTTCTTCATTCCATTCAAGAGTCAATAAATGTCCGGGAACAGAAATAAAAGAACTGTAAGCATCGCCGTAAATTAAATCGTACTTTTTATCTGACTTCCCCACCACTTGTCTGGCATCGCCAACTATCGTTTTTATCTTTACAGTGTCCAGATTAAAATATTTTTTTGCAATCATTGAAATTTCTGGATCAATTTCAATAACGGAAACCTCGGATTTTTCATAAAAATTTGAAAGATATTTTGGTAAAGTATAAGCGCCTGCGCCGATGACTAAAATATCTCTAATATTGTCATTAAATGCCTTAAAAGCTGGATAAATTTCAGTATAAAAGTTCGGCACTATTTTACTTGTTTCTATACTATGAGAATCAAAATCTAAAAAAAGAGCTCTCGATTTACCGAAAGCTAGTGTTTGAAAATCAACTATTCGCGCCTTATAATATTGAGTTTCTTTTTCATAAACAATGTTTTTTGTTTTAGAAATTTGAATCATCTGGAAAAAAAGAGCGACTAAAAAAAATATTAGGATAATAAATAAATAAATTGTAACCTTTTTTTCTTTATAAACTATTGAGAAAATTAAACCTAATAAGATCAGAACCACAGCAATTGAGTATATTGTCTCCATGCTACCCAAAAAAGAAATGAAAAGGAAACCGGTCAAAAACACGCCAAGAATACTACCGAGAGACCATATAGATGAAAGAAACCCATATTCAGAGCCAATTTTAGAGAAGTTTTGAGAATATTTCTTCAGGATAATAGGCTGTATAGAACCCATGAATATTGATGGGATTAAAAAAATATAAATTGAAAGAAAAAGAGTCGCAACTATTATAGAATTTGTATTTTCTATAATCCAAGAAAAATGGCTTGATAAAAATGGAATAATAAAAACCGCAACAGATGATATGACAAATGCTAAGGATAGAATAGAATTGTCTGAATATTTATCGGCAAGTTTACCACCCAACAAACTTCCTACAGCCATACCTAAAAGAATAACTCCTATAACCGATGTCCAGGTAAAAACAGAACTCCCAATAATCGGTGACATTATTCTGGAAGCAACAAGCTCTATTGTCATCAAAGAGAATCCCGCTATAAAAGAGGCTAAAGTTAAGAGGTTTCTCTCTTGAAAAATTTTACCTAAAAAATGGCTCATTCACTGCATTATAACACATAAAAATCGTCACTTTACAAAAAGCACAATAATTTTCATAAAGGACATTTGGATACAAAAGTTATCCACAAGTGTGTCCTTTACATGTCCTTTATGAAAATAGTATAATGTCTGCAGAGGTCATTGGATTATTATAATGTAACTCAAATCCAAATCTCCTTTTTTTCCTTTGACCAATAATTTGTTCTTTCAAGAGGTATGGCCACCTCAAGAAAGGTTTGCTTAGTTAGATCTTGTTTTTGCTCAATGCGTTTGCCTTTATTTTTTGGGACTTTTTTGTCTCTTGGGGCATCGCTCAAACGATATTTTGCTCAGCGTTCGCTTTCGCCGTCTAAATCAGTCCGATTTGGACGGTTTTTTATTGGGAGAAGAGCAAAACCATATTATAAAACGATATCCTCCAGATACTTAACTCTTCCTACTCTCTTAGTCAGAGAGATATACACACACATAACGTCAAACTGCCACTCTGTTTCATCTGAAACATCTATTTCAAGTAAATATGTTTGAATAATACGGCTTAAACGTTTGATTTTTTGAGAATGAAGATTATCTTCCGGTCTAAAATTGTCGTTTTCGTGTATAACCTCTCCTAAATTTTCACACGAAACGCTTTTTACCTCTATAAAGTGGATTATCCCTTGTTTTTCTGTAATTATGTCTATTTCTCCCCACTTTTTACGATAGTTTCTACAAATTACGTGGAAATCTTGTTTCACCAGAAACTTACAAGCAATTTCCTCACCAATTTTTCCTAATTCATTATGTTTTGCCACACTACTATAGATTATATTATAAACATAGATAGATCACAATATTTAAGATTTTTCTTTTAAAACTGGCATTTTTTGCTATCCCTAACAGTAGAAAGAACTTTGTTGCCCTATAAAAATACGTAAGTCTCTTTTCATGTGTAACTTTTATGTTAAATGTTACTTAGAAACATTTTTTGTGTATTTGTTATCCACTTGACAATAAATGACCTAAAAATAAGGACATTTTTAAGACAGGTCTTTGAATAAAGGGCTTATTTATAGCCATATTAATCAGAAGTCTTTAAAATAAGCTGGTTTTTCTTAGACAAATCAAGTTTTGTCTTTAATCAACATGTTCACACAGTTATCCACAGGTTTTACAAAAGTAGGTTTATTTAATAAGCGTTTCTCAGGATGGGGGATTGGCAAATTTTTAGACTTGTGTTTATCTTTTGTCTTTTAGTTTTTGTTTATATTTTTTTTAAAAAAACAAAAAAATATGTTTTGGAGATATTTGTTTTTTCCACACAATAAAAAAACCGTTTTCACGGCTTTTATTGTGCGGGCACCGGGAATCGAACCCGAATCTCATCCTTGGCAAGGACGTGTTCTACCACTAAACCATGCCCGCAATCGAGAATATTATACACGAAAAAGAAAAATAACAAAATTACCGGAATGTATAAAGAATAAAAAAATACCAGCCGTGCAAGACAGCTGGTAAATCCTTTAAGAAAAGAGCTATACCTTTTGGTATGTTACCTTAACCGTGATTGGAGAATTGGATAATCCTTCACCACCAAGCAAAATATTGACACGGTGTTTGATTTTGCTCATACACCACCCACAAACACGAACATGGCCAAGTTCGGCCGGCATCATACCTTCGATTGTTTGTCTGGATATCTTGAAAGCTGGAATCTTCAAGCGACACACAAACAGTTTGTCTTGAGAGGGAACTTCGGTTTTCATAAAAACCTCCTTAGATAATGGTGGGATTACTTCTGTTCTTGTTTCAGTAAATCATATATAAAAAATTGAGTCAAATTTTTTGATTTTTTGTGGATTTAGCGTATTATAAAGCAACGCTCCCATGGTGAAATGGATATCACAACGGTCTTCGGAACCGTTGTTGTGGGTTCGAGTCCTACTGGGAGCACAGATTTAAAAACACCTTTTTGAAGGTGTTTTTAAATCTGTGCTAGCCGGAGCGTGACGGCGTGAGGCGGGGTCGCAAGTTTTGTCAGTAGACAAAAACTTGTGACCACATAGCAAACCCACATTATTAGCTAAAAATCAAAAAATATAATAAGATTGGGGAGATGAAAAAACTTCAAGAATTCAAAAATATACCGATAGAGGTCTGGGATACATCAGAAAAACTCAAAAAGGTAGGCTTTGAGGCCTATTTGATTGGAGGGTGCGTAAGAGATATCTTATTAAATATTGAAGCAAATGATTGGGATATTACAACAAACGCAACCCCAGAACAGATTATTGCTACATTTCCGAAGACGTTTTATGAAAATACTTATGGCACGGTGGGAATAGTGAACGAAGAAACAAAAAATGAGAAGGTAAAAGTAATTGAAGTGACCCCATATCGTCTTGAGGCAGAATATTCCGATAATCGCAGACCGGATAGTGTAATTTTTAGCCAAAATCTGGAAGATGATTTAAAAAGAAGAGACTTTACCATAAATGCTATCGCACTTTCTTTGGAAAAGTTTGATAAAAAGACAGAGACATATAAAGGACATATAGTTGATCTATATAACGGACAAGAGGACTTGGAAAAAAAGATTGTGAGGACAGTTGGAGATCCGGATGAAAGGTTTGGGGAGGATGGGCTCAGGATTTTGCGCGCAGTTCGAATTGCAAACTATATTGGTTTCAAGATGGATAAAAAAACGGAAGAATCCGTGAGAAAAAATCATGAGTTTTTGAAAAATATTTCAAAAGAAAGGATCCGCGATGAATTTGTAAAAATAATAATGTCACAAACTTCAATGAAGGGGATTTTGAAATGCCACGAACTTGATATTTTAAAATACATTATTCCGGAACTTGAAAAAACGGTGAGTATTGAACAAAAGGGTTCACATATTTATGATGTTTGGGAACACTCTTTAAGAAGTCTGCAACATTCGGCGGATAAAAATCTTGCTTTAGAGATTAGATTAGCTGCACTTTTACATGATATCGGTAAACCTAAGTCAAGAAGAGCGGGAGAAAATGGCGAGAAATGGACCTTTTATGGACATGACGTAATAAGCGGAAGAATGACAGAAAAAATTCTTGAAAATTTAAGATTCTCTAAAAAAATTATTGAAAAAACAGTAAAATTGGTTCGCTATCATATGTTTTTCTCCGATACGGAACAAATCACTCTTTCTGCCGTACGAAGAATTATCGCACATGTTGGTAAAGAAAATATTTGGGATCTGATTGAACTTCGCACCTGCGACAGAATAGGAATGGGTAGACCCAAAGAAGATCCTTACCGTCTTCGAAAATATATGGCAATGATAGAAGAAGCCATGAGAGACCCGATATCCGTAGGAATGCTAAAAATTGACGGAAAAAAAATAATGGAAGTCACTGAAGAAAAACCCGGACCAAAAATTGGCTTCGTTTTACACGCTTTGCTTGAAGAAGTGCTTGATAATCCGAAGTTAAACACCGAAGAGTACCTTGAGGATAGAGCTAAAGATTTTATTAAACTCCCGATAGAAGATCTAGAAAAAATTGGTAAAGAAGGTAAGAAAAAGAAAGATGAGGAAGAGAGAAAAGAGGTAGGGGAAATAAGGAAAAGGCACTGGGTTAAATAGTCCTTGTGTTGATTTTTACCTCTGATATAATGCAATTATATATGAATATTAAACATTTTGAAAAGAAATTGAAAGATGAATTGAAGGTTGTTGAAGCTGAATTAAAAACAGTTGCAAGAAAAAATCCTGAGAATCCTAATGACTGGGAAGCAGTTCCTGATGATACGGAAAAAGATAGTCCAGACGTAAACGAAGAAGCGGACGTCATGGAAGAATTTGGAAACAATAAAGGAATCGCAAACCAACTGGAAATTAGATATAACGAGATTAAGAAAGCTCTTGGAAGGATAAAAGATGGAACTTATGGAAAATGCAGTGTTGATGGCAAGGAAATTCCGGAAAAACGATTAGAAGCAAATCCAGCGGCAGACACTTGTATAAAACACGCAAAATAAAAAAGTGGAAAGAGGAGCATAAAAATTTTTTAGAGTAAATGAGCTTTGCAAAAGTTTACAGCGCCCAAACCGTAGGTTTGGGCGCGAAAGTGATTGATGTGGAAGTGGATCTTTCAAAAGGACTCCACTCTTTTTCTATTGTAGGACTTCCCGATAAGGCAATTGATGAATCGAAAGATAGAATTTCCGCTTCAATTAAAAATATTGGTTTTAAATCACCTAAAAATAAAAATCAAAAAATAGTTATTTCACTCGCTCCGGCAGATATCAAGAAAGAAGGACCTTGTTTTGATACTGCAATGGCTATTGCATACCTTCTCGCAAGCGATGAAATCAGATTTAATCCAGAAAAAATACTTTTTATCGGTGAACTTTCTCTTGATGGTAAATTACGCAGAATTAGTGGCGTATTACCAATAGTAGCTGAAGCAAAAAGAAAAGGTTTCAAAGAAATTTTTTTACCAAAAGAAAATGCTATTGAAGGAGCCCTTGTAGATGGCATTAAAATTTTCGGAGCAAATAGAATTTCTGAAATAATTGCCCATATAAATACAAAGGAGACAAAAGAGGGGAAAGAAGCGAAGATTTTGCCACAGAAAATTTTCGCTCAACCAAAAACAGAAATTAAAATCATTGAAGATGAGACACTTATAGATTTTTCAGATATAAAAGGTCAGGAAACAGCAAAAAGGGGGTTGGAAATCGCCGCTGCAGGCAGACACAACATTGCTATGTTTGGACCTCCCGGCACAGGAAAGACGATGCTTGCAAAGGCCTTTAGACATATACTTCCTCCACTTTCTTTTGATGAAATTTTGGAAATAACTTCCATACATTCTGTCGCTGGTACATTAAAAGATGATTTAATTTCAGGCCCGCCAATCAGAACCCCACATCACACAGCTTCATATGTCTCAATTGTCGGAGGTGGCTCCACTCCAAAGCCTGGGGAAGTGACACTCGCACATGGTGGGGTACTTTTCCTCGACGAGTTTCCTGAATTTGACAGAAAAGTTTTGGAATCGCTCCGAGAACCGCTTGAAGAAAGAGAAATTAGTATTTCAAGGGCCAAAGGCACGGAAAATTTCCCTGCAAATTTTATTTTAATCGCCTCAATGAACCCATGCTCTTGTGGAAATTACGGTTCAAAAACAAAAGAGTGTATTTGCAGACCCCAAGACATCACAAGGTATCAGAAAAAGATTTCTGGACCGATAATTGACCGTATAGATATGTGGGTGGAAGTAGCACAAGTAGATTATGAGAAGCTAAGTGAAAAAACTTTGTCAAAAGAAACAGAAAAAATAAAAAATCGGGTGAAAGAAGCCAGAAAAATCCAAGAAAAAAGATTTACCAATAGTAAAAAGAAAACAAATAGTGAAATGTCATCAAAAGATATTATGAGGGTTGCAAATGTAACAGATGAAGCGATTAAAATTTTAAAATCTTCAGCACAAAAACTTGGACTTTCTGCCCGTGCTTATCACAGAGTTATAAAACTTGCTCGTACTATTGCCGATTTAGAAAAAAGTAGCGAAGTCAAAAATAACCATATCCTCGAAGCCCTCCAATATCGTCCGAAAAATTATTTTGCTTTTTGAGGATTTTTAACTAGAACGGATTCTTAGCTCCTCGAATTTCAAAGTGAAGGTGTGGACCTGTAGACTTACCGGTATTTCCAGATGCACCAATTACTTGACCCTGTGCGACAGTTTCACCCACAGAAACATTTACAAAACTTAAGTGACCGTAAACTGTCTGTGTACCATTATCATGTGAAATAGCAATATATTTTCCATAACCACCATTCCATCCAGACGATCTTGCGATGATTACTTGTCCAGAAGCGGAAGCAAGAACAGGAGTTCCAACAGATGTGGCAAGATCCACAGCATTATAACCGTGTAAACTTTGCGTCTTTCTTCCTCCGATCAAAGGTCTTATAAAATAACCGCCACAATCTGGTCCGCTGTAACCCGCGATGAGTTTGCCTGTACCAGCTGTTGAACCGGAAGTTGAAGGAGCTGACGCGACAGAGCCTTCACCATCGGGGATAATAATTTGCTGTCCTATTGCAAGCGAAGCATTTTTATCAAGATCGTTAAATTGAACAATTTCGTCTACATCACCGCCATATTTCTTCGTAATACTCTTCAATGTTTCACCCTTTGTAACAGTGTGTGTAATCCCTGAAACAGGTAAGATAACGAGTTGCTGACCGATTTTTAATGTTTTACTGGTTAAATTGTTTGCCCAAACTATAGTATTTGACGAAACACCAAACATCTTACCGATAGAGGTTAGAGTATCGTTTTGTCTAACTACATATAAACTAATCTGACCAAGGTTCTGTGACTGACTTACATCGGCAACTGTTCCGACTGGTCCATTTTCAGAGATAAGAGCTTCACCACCAACTATGTTTATATTTGCTGTTTTTTGTACTTTTGAATCAGTAAAATTACAACTATCCAAAAAAGATGAAGAATCCGGAGAATTTAAAGATGTAGAAGAAGCATCGGGTGAAATTGCATCATAAACAGTTGCTTCTGCGTTAGCCCCAGAAAAAATGTTACTAATAAAAGAAAAAAAACCTGCTTGGGTAGGTGACGGAAAAGAAAAAGAAAAGAAAACTGGTAATAAAACAACAACAAACCACTTGGTATATGTGGCTATAAATAAGGTTTTTTTGGATCCACCAGAACTGCAAACAGAAGTCGGGTGGTCATTTTTATAGTTTCTTCGTGAAATAAGCCTATTTATTAAGGGTTTTTTGTCTGTCTGAAGATGTAAATGGCTCTAATTAGCCATATAACGACAATTTCTGGAATATCTGGATGTACTAATAATGGTACCATTTGCTGGGGCCAAGTCAACTAGCAAATATGGAGGGTGTGAATAACTTACCGATTATCTACCAAAACATCAATAAAAGAAAACTGCATAAATATAACAAGAAAAGGGGTTTTTCTTTATAATTTCTTCTAACAATTAATAAATACGACAAAACACCAAATATTGGACCTATCCAAGATATTTGTTTCGTCGGAAAAATCATTAGCGGAATAACAAAAGTTCCTAAAAAAACAATAATCCAAGTGATGATTTGCCCTTTCTTTTCTCCAAAAATAACCGGGAGAGAAAGTATCTTATCTTTTGTATCACCGGCAACATCTTTAAGATTTTTTATATTTTCAACGCAAAGGTAGAAAAGAAAAATACCAGCTAAAATTTTTGCCGGTAATACATTAATAGGGTTGTTGCCAGCTACAAAAAAGAAGCCGATTAAAAATGCTAAGCAAGCATTCATAGCTACTAGAGCTGAGGAGATTATAGGAAAACGTTTCAATCTTAACGGATAGACAGAATATATGTGATAGAAAATAATAAAAAGTATTATTGCTGGAAGTGTTGGGTATCCAGATAAAATTGCAGAGATTATACTAAGTACAAAAAACACCCATTTCATATTATTCCACTCGATGTCAGTAAAAATTTTTTTAACGAGAGGTCTGTCGGTATTTGATAACTGATCAATATTCTTATCAACCTCATCATTTTCCCAGACAGCAAATAACCAGGCGAAGAGTAGGGAAAACAAAGTAGAAAACAATGAAAACCAGTCGTATATATTAGAAAATCCAGAAATAGAATTGAGATTCTTTTGACCTATCATTATTCCAAAAGATAAAAGAATAAAATAATGAGCAATTCTCAACCAACGAAAATTACCAAAAAAATACATTATTTTTTTAACTCCAAATTTAATTAAAGCTAAACCGCAACTAAATATAAGTAACATATAAAATGACGATTGGGCCATAAGTACGTACATCAAATTTTGGATGACTCCTTTCATACCATCAAAAGTAGTTTCAGATAAATATGCTTTCGAAAATACAAACTGGTGACTGAGATCAAAAGAGAGAAAAAACGGTTTGATTGATAATGATGTTAAAGCTGGCAAAGAATCAAAAAAACCAGCAAAAAAATATATAACGCTGGGAATAATGAGCATAATAAAAATTAAGGTGTATGACATCAAGACCGCTATGATGGATTTTAAAAGTTCTTTTTTTTGAGAATAGACATAATAAAAAATTGAGATAAGAGCGATTATAATTTCTGTCTTTATCCCAATACCAAAAGAGGTATTGTTAATTAATAGTGTGTAATACTGGCGAAATATTTCAGACCAGCTTCCCGTAATATATTCATATACAACTTTTTGCCTATAAAATAGAAAATCAATAATGGTTGGCAAAATTATAATGAATGATCCAAAAGAAATTATATTCATTACTTTTGACAGTGGTTTCCCTGAAAAAAGATAAATAATCCCTGCCAAGCCAAGAAATACTGATATATACCACAGAGGTTGATGAATAAAAACATTAATAAAACCGTTCAATTTTCCATGATAATTTGAACTAACGAAATTTTCAAAAAATGTACGTGTAGAGATAGCAAAACAAAACATCGCGATTATATACCAAAAACTAATATTTAAGTTTTCAATTTTTTCAATAATCTGCTTCATATTGAATATACTATCACGAACATTTATTAAAAAATAGATAAAATCGTCGTATAAAATTTTCAGCTTTTTGTAGAAACATGTTATATTTCTTTGATGGATTATTTGAGTGGCTTAAATGAGCGACAAAAAGAGGCGGTTTTGTGTACAGAAGGGCCGATTTTGATTGTTGCCGGGGCTGGAGCGGGGAAAACCAAAACTATAACTCATAGAATTTTATATTTGATAAAACAAGGGGTTGCACCACACAATATTTTGGCTATAACCTTCACAAATAGGGCAGGAAAAGAAATGAAAGAGAGAGTGGAAAAAATTATGTCGGGAGATAAAGGTCTAAACTTTCCCGTAAACACTTATGAAAAACCTTTTGTTAGCACGTTTCACTCCCTCGGTGTTCACATTTTAAAAGAAAACGCACGAATCATCGGGCTAAATCGAAATTTTTCAATAATAGATAGAAGTGATTCTACTAAAATCGTCAAAGATATTCTAAAAACTCTGGATATCGATCCGAAACAATTCGAACCATCAAAAATTCTGAACATAATTTCAAGAGAAAAAGGCGAGACAAATACGCCGGAAAATTATTCCCAAACGAATAAGAAGGGATTTACACTGTCAGGAATTGTAGCAAAAGTATGGCCACTTTATGAAACAAAACTTAGAGAAGAAAAGGGACTGGATTTTGATGACCTTCTTTTAAAAACATTTTCTCTTTTAAAAAATCACAAAGAAATTCTCGAAAAATATCAAGAAATTTGGAAGTATATCCATATAGATGAATATCAAGACACAAACAAAGTTCAATACAAAACGGTAAAGCTTTTGGCTGAAAAACATAAGAATATCTGTGTGGTAGGAGATGTAGATCAGAATATTTACAGTTGGCGTGGAGCAAATATACAGAATCTTTTGGATTTTGAGAAGGATTATCCAAAGGCAAAGGTCATTTTACTTGAACAAAACTATCGTTCCACACAGACAATTCTCGCTGTGGCAAATAAAGTCATTGCAAAAAACAAAATTAGAAAAGAAAAAAATCTTTTTACAAAAAACTCCGACGGAGAAAAAGTTTCTTTCTTTCGAGCAAAAACGGAAATTGAGGAAGCAAGGTTTATTGCAAGAAAATCAAAAGAACTCATAGAAAAGGGGGTAGATCCGAGCGAAATTGCGGTTCTATATAGAGCAAATTTTGAATCACGAGTCGTAGAAGAAGCGTTTCTTACTGAAAGTGCTCCATATCAAGTCCTCGGTACAAAATTCTTTGAAAGAAAAGAGATAAAAGATGTTTTATCATACTTGAAAGCTTCATTGAATCCTGAGAGTTTGACGGATATAAAAAGAATTATAAATATCCCAACACGAGGAATAGGGAAGATAACTATTTTAAAAATTTTTGGTGGAGAAAAAGATAAATTACCGGATGGTGTGAAAGAAAAAGTAAATTCTTTTTTTGAATTGCTAAATAAAATAAAAAAAGAGTCGGAAGAAAATAAACCTTCAGAAGTAATTAAATTTATTATCAAGGAAAGTGGAATTGAAAAAGAATTGATGAATGGAACTGAGGAAGAAAAAGAACGGCTGGAAAATATTAAAGAACTTGCAACATTGGCAATAAAATATGATTATTTACCGATCGGGGAAGGTGTTGAAAAACTTTTGGAAGAATCTGCACTGACTACAGATCAAGATTCTCTTGAAAAGAAAGAAAAGGCAGTAAAACTCATGACTGTTCACGCATCAAAAGGATTGGAATTTGAATACATTTTTATTATGGGACTTGAAGAAAATCTTTTTCCTCACCAGCCTCTCGACAATAGAGAGAGAACGCCAGAAGAAGAGGAGGAGGAAAGGAGACTCTTTTACGTCGCAATCACGAGAGCAAAGAAAAAACTTTATCTTTCTTATTCAGAGACAAGAACAATTTATGGCTCACAACAATTCAACATGCCCTCAAGGTTTTTTGCAGATATTGACAATGACCTCATAGAAGAGGAGAATTTTGAGTATAGAGAAAAAATAATTTATTTAGAATGGTAAAAATATGACAATACAAGCAAAAAAATCATTGGGGCAGAATTTTTTGAAAAATGAAGGGGTTTTGCAAAAAATCGCTGATGCGGGGAAACTTTCTCTAGATGATATTGTGCTTGAAGTAGGTCCTGGAGAAGGAGATCTCACCAAAAAATTACTAGAAAAAGGATGCTCGGTGATTGCTGTAGAAAAAGACCATAGATTGATTTCAATTTTGCAGGAAAAATTTGCAAAAGAGATTTCCATCAGAAAATTTAAAATCTTTGAAGGAGATATTTTAGAAGATGATACAGAAAAATGGGAGATAGGGAATGGAAAATTTAAAATTATTGCAAATATTCCATATTATATTACAGGGCAATTCTTCAGGAAGTTCCTGTCAGGAAAAATAAAACCGACAAAGATGGTAATTCTTGTGCAAAAAGAAATTGCGGAGAGAATTGTGGCGAGAAATGGAAAGGAAAGTTTGCTTTCAATAAGTGTAAAAGCATATGGTGAACCAAAAATTGTGGCTAAAGTATCAAAAGGTAGCTTTGTACCTGCGCCAAAAGTAGATTCTGCGGTTATTTTAATTGAAAATATATCCGGAAAAAATTTTACCGAGAGAAAAAATGAAGAAAAATTTTTTGAAATTTTAAAAGCAGGTTTTGCACACAAAAGAAAAGTTTTGATATCAAATTTGAAGGAATACTTTGATAAAAATGGAATGGGTATCTCAGAAATTTTTACTAATCTAAATCTTTCAAAAAAAATCAGAGCCGAAAATCTAAAATTGGAAGATTGGAAGAAATTATCGCTTTTGTTGGTAGATAAAGATTAAAAGTAATAAAAAGAACAAATTAAAAAAAACCGACACCTTACAATGTCGGTTTTTTCCAATAACTTAGTACCTCTTTACCAGAGCCCGAAATCACTACCCAAGCCTATAATACCCCCTACAACGAATCCTACCACACCGCCCACTATACATCCCGCACCAGGAACGATAGAACCAATAGCACAACCTACTAGTGCACCTGTAGTGGCCCAATTAGCAGTTTGTGTACCGAATGAATCTCCCCCTCCAGAATAATCACCATTTTCGGCAGCATCTTCCACAGCATCACAAGTTCCACTTCCAATTTCTTGTATGACGCCCGCTGCCATAAGTCCTCCGTCACTAATAGCACCTTTTACGTTTCCGCCACTAACTCCCTGACAAGTAATAGGGGGGTTTGTTTCTTCACATGCAGCATCTCTATTTCCATTAGCTGTTCCAATAATACAATCCCCGACTTTAAGACCATGATTAGTACTGTGGTCATAAAGAGCAAGCGCTGTCGCAGTACCATAAGGGTTCACATCTCTACAAGAAGGATTTGCAACAGATTCTAGGGTGCTAGAAAAATGTCCTGTACCTATTGTACTATTTCCTGGTCCAACAATTATTTGATATCCACTGGCACTTCCAATACATTCAGACACCGCTTCGACAACACCACTGAAGCCTACTACTATACCGGGGTCACATTCTTCTTCAAGAGCAGCCTCGTCTAGAGCGGCACAACTAGTAGGCATGTTTGCTTTTAGCTCACCCAAAGCAGTAATAGCACCACTATCGATTGCTGTATGTCCATAACCATAGTAGATAAATCCTTTTGTTCCATCAAGCAAAACGTGACAAGCGTATGCTTTAAGTTTAGCAGTATCGGCAAATGCAAGACCGTCTCCTCCTTGGCCAATTGCATTTAATATATTGCCACCATCAGTGTTCACCAACTCTCCACTATTACCATAATCGGTAATACTTGATGCATGATATTCTTTAAACCAATCGGAACTTGGTGGTGCTGAATGTGATCCAACATAATATGATTTCATTCCTGTCCAATTTTGTTTAAATATTTCTATCCATCTATCTCTCTTGTCGTGACACCCACTGACCCATTCACTTACTGGTTGAAGAATTATTGAGCTTGTACCAATGTTTTGATTAATATAAGTTAGAATATCTCTATAATATTGATCGGTAAATAATGATTTGCATATATAATCTCCTTCTTCATCATTTAACTTACCATTTATTATATCTATGTCAGTCACAATATTTTTTGCTCTCATCGCTGTAACATAAGCTTTTAATTTAGGCATCGTTACTGCAAATGACCTGTCAGTAGTATAAGGATTAACGTTCAGCTCGACATCCGATACAGTAAGACCTGCAGTATGTAGCTGATTGGCAAGACTTGCTGCATCGATTGAGTCCCAATGGTTTACTGGCCCATAACCAATTATTTTTGCAACATCCGCAGGTCCGTTGATTGAAGAAGTAGCAAAGAGATTTAAAGTAGAAGTTGCCAACATAAGATTAGTGGAAGATGATAGAGAACTCACTGGATTTTGATTCAAAGTATTAACCGCTGATGTTCCTGTAGCGCAAGCGACGGTAATGGTCAATGTTCCCGCCACATTAGGACTTATAGTAAGCGTGGTACTAGATACTGTAGGAACTAATACATCGGCAGGGTTGGTTGTTACAGGATCTGTAGTCATTTTACAAGTAGAAAATCCAGTAGAAGTCCACTTGACCTGATATGAAGTAGAGACAGGAGAAGTCGTAGAGGAATAGTCTTTTACACCGTTTACATAAACACTTAAACTTTTTTCAGTGGTAAAAAGATTTAAAGTAGAAGTAGCTATCATAAGATTAGCGGAAGGTGATAGAGAACTCACTGGATTTTGATTCAAAGTATTAACCGCTGATGTTCCTGTAGCGCAAGCGACAGTGAAGATTATTGTCCCTAGTGAATTTGGGGATGTAACAACTGTTGTACTAGCTGTCGTTGGAACAGATGTGTCAGGAGGGGTAGTTATTACAGGATTCGAAGTAGCTTTGCAATTAGAAAATCCAGTGGAAATCCAACTAACCACATGGGAAGTAGAGACAGGAGAAGTCGTAGAGGAATAGTCTTTTACACCGTTTACATAAACACTTAAACTTTTTTCAGTGGTAAAAAGATTTAAAGTAGAAGTAGCTATCATAAGATTAGCGGAAGGTGATAGAGAACTCACTGGATTTTGATTCAAAGTATTAACCGCTGATGTTCCTGTAGCGCAAGCCATAGTAAAAGTTAATACTCCTACTGAGTCAGGAGAGGTGGTGATTATTGCATTACCTACTGTTACCGCAGCTGATGGAATTGATATATCGGTAGGATTAGTTACTACAGGATTTGAAGTAAATTTACAAACAGTAAATCCGGTGGAAGTCCAACTCAATCCAAATGTAGAAGATGTAGAGACAGTGGTTGTAGAATAATTTTGTTGACCATTTACATAAATATGTAAACTTTTAACAGTGGTTGTGGTGGCAGTAGAAGTAGAGGGTGGGGTAATAATCACTATTGTTGTGCTACCTAAATCACTATTACTTCCCAAAACAACTAAGTTTTGAGGAACGACTGCCTGTGAATCATTTGTTACAGACACTGTCACACTATCTGAAACAATACCTTTTGGACCAACACAGGTTATTTCAAATTGAGTATAAGAAGTTACTATAATAGACTCCGTTCCATAAGTGGGTTTAATTACATTCGTGCCAGAAACACAAGATGTTACATTTGCAGATGTCCATAAAATCGTGGCTGTACCACCGGAACCAATCTGGACGTTGTCATCCTGACCATTTACTTTCAAATCTACGCTTGGTCTTTCCGCTTCTGGCACATCCGCGTTGGTAACAATACTCAGAAGAGCATTAACTTTAGCTCTGGTCACCCCATCAACAATGCCTGTTGGGGAAAAACTGTAGAAATTTTGAAATTTAACGACAGCAGCTTCCGTTGCAGATCCAAAATAAGTAGTTTCGTTTCCACTAGAACCAGGACCAGATGATGCCACAATAGTGGAAGGATTGGTATTCAAGATCTTTTGCAAAAGTTTGACATCACTACCTGTGGAACCCTTGCTCAAATCCCTATTTATACGCGTAGAAGAATCAGACAAAGCTGAATTCAATATAGTTCTGGCAAGATCTGCCTTTTCCGAAGGAATAACTCCGATCGTAATCAGAGTTTCCAAAAAGTTTACAAGTTCTTGATCTGAATCAGCCTTCACAAAAAAAGATGATGCGCCTAAAAGCATTACAAAGATAAAAATAGAAAGAGTTATTTTTCTTAAAAATGACATAAAAATAAAAATTAATAACTTATAAAACGATTCTTTCAATTATACCACAGAAATTATTGCAAGATAAGGATGTTGTTGTTATAATAACGCGATGAGAGTTCCAGAAAAATATCTTCCTTCTAGAAAGTTTGTTGTCTCTTTGTCTTTAGTATTTGCACTTCTTATAATTATTTGTGTTGTCAAATATGTAGGAAGTGAGAAAAAAGAAACATTATCTGTTTCAAATGATAGAGAGCTCAATATTCAAAATATAAAAGCTTTCAAAGCAGTTGATACAGATAAAGACGGACTGACGGACTGGGAAGAAGTGCTTTGGAAAACCGACCCCAAAAACCCCGATACGGATGGAGATAAAACACTTGATGGAGAGGAAATCACATTGGGAAGGAATCCCCTCATTCCAAACACCGTAGGGCCAGGTAAAGAACCAAATGATAAAGTTGATCCAGAAGTAATAGCCAGTAATGCAAAAGATGAGGAAGAATGGAACAATTTAAATGAGACTCAGAAGTTTTCAAGATTACTCTTTTCAGATTATATTGCAGTTCAACCGGCAGATGGTACAACTCTGACAACAGACCAGACGAATCAGCTTATAGCAAATTCAATAGCAAATATTCCGGACAAACAACTTGAACAAAAATATATTACTGAAAATATAACAACAATTGATAATCCAACATCTAAAGACATTTTGGATTACTCCTTAAAGATTGATGCTGTTTTAAACAATGATATAAAGAACTATGCATTCAAGGAAGTCTCGATTGTCAATGAATACCTCACAAAGAATGACCCAAAAATTCTACTGGGGATAGACAAGATAATTGTCTTTTATCAAAAAACTGCAGAAGGAGTAATTAATACAAAAACCCCAAAAGAAGTGGCGGACAGTCAACTACTCCTTGCAAATTCCATATATAATTTTTCATCGCTTGCAAAAGATCTAAGGGCAATGGACGAAAATCCCTTAATGGCCATAGTCTCTATGGGAAAATACGGCCAAGTCATGAAAAGTTTTACACAGGCGGTTGATAGTATAAATTTGTATTTATCCAACAATATATAATGTAAAAAGTAAGAATTTTGATATAATTAACCTGAATCATTTAAGACAATCAACTAAGTAAAAAATGTTAAAATCTAGTTTAAATAAAAAAATACTTTCTGGAATTCTAGTAACGGTAATGATCGCTTTAAATTTTTCATTTATTGCTATCCCCAAAAAAGCAGAGGCTATACCGGTAGCGGTGTTTGCAAATGCTTGGCAAACAGCATACGACGACGCTTGGGCCGCCTTATCAAAGTTGGAAAAAATTGCAGCACAAACGTTGGTCATTCATCTTGCTATGGACATCGCAAATTGGATTTCAAATGGATTTCAAGGCAATCCATCTTTCCTGAATGACCCTACCAGATTTGCAAAAAATGTCGCTGATGTAGCAATTGGCGAGTTTATCTATGAGGACCCATCTTTGAATTTTTTGTGTAAACCTTTTCAATTACAGCTAAAACTTTCTCTAGCATTACAACATAGGAAATTCTATCAAACAATAAACTGTACCCTTTCTGGAGTACTACAAAACGGAAAAGATGCGTACAACAATTTTGCAAGCGGAGACTTTATAAATGGTGGTAGTTGGGATACTTTTCTTACCTTGGTCACCGACCCAAATGCCACTCCTGAAGGTGCATTTCTCGTAATGGATAGTGAGCTCACAGCTAGAATACAAAACAAACAGGGTACTGTTGATAAAGAATTGGCACAAGGTCAGGGTTCCTTGTCTTTTAGAAGTTGTACAGAAACAACTTATGGTGTGGATAAGGATTCAACTGGCGCATTAACAAAAACAGAAACAAGTCAAACCACTTATCCAGGCAGTCCTTTTTATGATCAATCTACTACAACTACGTCAAATGCAAATGAGGATGGATATTCTGGCACAAGTATAGAGACAACTTGTAAAATCACTAGCCCGGGAACTTTAATCGCTGAAAGATTATGGTTTGGACAAACAGCTGGCCAGAGAATGACAGAAATGCAAGCAGTCATGGGTCAAGCTATTGATATAATTGCCAGTGCTCTTGCAAATTATGCAATTGACCAGCTTATGGGAGCAGTCTTACAGAGTTCATCGGGTGATCAACAATATGCCAACTTGGATACAATGATTACACAGTTGCAAAACCAACAACAAACGACACCACCTAATAATCCAAATAATCCTAACAATCCAGATAACCCACAAACTAATGCAGCAGCATTACTTCAAAATCAAATAGGGTATGAGATAACTTATTATAATATCCAAAATAGCATATTAAATTATGTAAACGGTTCAGGAAATAGCTCTATAAGAGGTATCCTTAATTGGGCTATAGGATGTAACAACAGTAGTAGTGATTCCCTTGGTCCTACGAGAGCGGAAGCAATAAGAACAAAGGTTTTGGCCGCGAATGGAACTATAGATTCTCAGCTGGGGAACATAACTTCCTTGAATGTATCAAATATAAATACCAATATCTCAACTGCTTCTTCCAGTATTTCTACATTAACGAGCCGACTTAATTCACTTGGAAGTAATGATACGACACAGGTAGTTCAGAGTTGGATAAATTCTCACACTCCTCCATTTCACACAGCAAGTCAAGCAGTCAGTACAAGTTCTGCAATGACACCTTATAATTGGGCTAAAACAGAAATCGAAAACTATTCTACATCAACATGCACGTTTACAATTCCTGTATTTAGTAATTAGAGAAACATTTTGTTAAGTAAGGAAAGTTGGGAAAAGGAGTTACATTTGGTATAATTTAAGGAGTAAATGAAAAAAGGATTTTTTACTTCAAACATATTCCGATTTTTTATTGCGTTTTCCATAGCGCTCGGAGTTTTTCTAGTGCCAATAAGTATTTTGAAAGAAAAAACTACTACTGGAGGAGTATCGTACATACATATACAAAAAGCCAGTGCCGATGCTGTAAACACAAGAAGGGGTTTGTGGTGGAATAAAGATAAATGTTATGACACACAAACTGATGCACAGGTAGATTGCGAAAGCGGTAATACAATAAAAGGCGGGGGATTTTTTTCAGGTTTACTGGAGATAATTCTTGCGGCAGTTGCTTATATATTTTTAGCGGTCAGAGCTCTCGCAGCATTGTTACTAACTATTAGTGCGTGGGTCTTGGATCAATCTCTTAAAGCAACTATTGGTTTTGATTACAGCCAAATAGGAGGAGTATCGGACGTCTGGAAAATTGTAAGGGATAGTTTTAATGTACTTTTTGTCTTCATACTTTTATGGGCTGGTATTACCCAAATTATAGGAATAGCAAAAACCAATACAAAACAAATTATTATTGGCGTTGTTATAGCTGGACTTTTAATAAACTTCAGTATGTTTTTTGCAAGAGTTTTGATAGATGTAAGTAACATGACTTCAACAAGTTTATATAATCAAATCGTAAATACAAGTGGGAGTGCAACTAGTAACTTTTCACTTTCAAGTGGTTTAACTCAAGGACTTGGTGTAGCAGCAATAACCATAACCAATAGTAATGCCTTCACAGCTGACTGGAATAATGGTAATTCGGAAATAGGAAAAGCATCAGGTGTCTTAAATACCTTCCAAATTATTTTACTCTTTGTCATGCAAATAGCTGTTTATCTGATAGCTGCCTTTGCTTTTATTTCAGTGTGTATTTTGTTTATAGGTAGAATAGTGATGCTGACTTTACTATTAGCTCTTTCCCCAATAGGCTTTCTGGGAACCTCTGCCATAGGAGGCGTACTTTCAAAAGTAAGGGATGCATCAAAATGGTGGTGGGATGAATTTTCAGCACAACTTTTTATCACTCCGATATTCCTTCTCTTAATATTCATAACAATAAAAGTTGCGAATCCTGGAGTTGGTTCACCCGAAATGAGTTCCATACTTGAAACAATGAAGGGAGGTAGTATTAAAAGTGTTGACTTCACAATGTTTTTAAAATTTGGAATTGTTATATTTTTGATTCTCAAAACCGTAGAAATAACCAAAAAATCAAGCGGGAGTGTGGGCCAATCAATAAACAGCTTTGGATCTAAGGCCGTAGGATTTGGGTTAGGAGTTGCTACAGGAGGAGCCGCTTTGGCTCTTAGATCAAGCGTCGGTAGGTTAGCGGCAAATGCTGCAAATAGTGACAAACTAAAAGGAGCCGCGGCTCAAGGAGGAATAAAAGGTCTTGGAGCAAGAATGGCACTGAGAGCATCAAGTGCTACCTCTAAAGCAAGTTTTGATGCAAGAAATACAGAATCAGGAAAGTTTTTGGCAAAAAAATCTGGAATAGACGCAAACGCAAATATTCCTGGCTTTACTAAAGCAAAAACAGGTGGATTTATGCAAGCACAAAAAACATATACACAAGGTAAAGTCGAAAATGCAAAATTAATGAACCGTGATGACTTAAAAGAAAGTGATGCTTTACAAGAACATGAAAATATAAAAGTCGAACACAGAAGTAAGGTAGCGGATCTTAGAAATCAAGTTAGAGAACTAGATGCTATTGCTTTTGATAATACAAAGTCAAGACAAGAGAAAGAGATAGCTCAAAGACAAGCAGAAGGAGTAACAGCTACCTTAGAAAAGGAACAAGAAAAATTAAAAGCTCGAGAAGCTATGGAAGGAAAAGGTAGAGATGCTCAAGGAAAATTAGTCAAAGAAGCGATAGACGCCATAACTAAAGAAAGAAAATCTGCTTATCAAGCTACATATGCAACTTCAGTAGAAAACTCGCCTATAGCTTACATAAGGGGGCACAATAAAATCGCTGCAGATAAAATCAGAAAAGATGTAGTCAAAGGTAAAAGTACAAAAGAAAAATTGGCTGAGGCCTATGCGGCAGCACAGAAGGAAGAAGAAGCGCAAAAGACAGAGGGTGCAAAAACTTCAGAAACCCCTTCTTCTGACAATTCGTCCAAACCTGCTTCAACCCCATCAACGCCTTCACCATCTTCTGGACCTAAAACAACTTAATTAAAATGGATGACAAAGAAACACAAGATACAATAGCTAGACAGATAGAAAAACTTCCACAAGATGTGAAAGATGCGGTTTTTTCTGTGGATTATAGTGCGACTCTTGACCAAATTACAAAGAAAAATAGATTACTGATAGATCAGGAGGGAAAACTTGAAACCGAGACGACTCTCGTAATGGTTGGACTTGAACCACTTGCTGATTATAAAAAAAATATATTGAAAAATGTTGGAGTGGATGAAAAGACAGCCAATCTGATAATTGTAGATGTAGATGATTTAATATTCAAAAAAATTAGAAACTCACTTCAAAAAATGAACGAGGAAATGGAGAGAGAGGAATTTTTGGAAGAATCTAACATCAAAAGAGATTCCGTGCTAAATGGTATAGAAAATCCAAATGAAATAGCCCAGAAAGAGGGAACCGTATCTTTCAGTTCACTTGCTTCAAATAGTGGAAAAAAGATGGAAAAAACAGAAATTATAGGAACGGATATAGAAATAAATACTCCGATTAACACTAGTGTCCCAGAAATAAAACAGATTTCACCAACACCCAAACCCGTACTTCTAATGACAAACACTCTTTCAGAAAATCCAGAAAAGAGTGTAAAAGATGTAATAGCAGAAAAAATGAATGGCATGACCAGTCTATTAAAAGAAAATGTTGTAATAGAAGAAGAACGCAAAATCCCACAAAAATCTCCTACTCGCGATACTACACAAAACAATACAGGGAAAATACCTAAAAAAACAGATATCTATAGGGAACCAATAGAATAAATAATGCAATTCCAAACACCACAATTTATTGATATAGAAGATAAACTGTTTGGTCCACTAACCTTCAAACAATTTGTATATATAGGCGGAGGATTGGGACTTGCTTTTTCAGTATATTATTTTATTCCTTTCAAGATAATATCCATACCTATCGCTCTTATCTTTGCTATCGTCGGACTTTTGCTTGCATTTTATTCCATCAATAACAGACCCCTCGTATTTATAATCCAATATGCATTCAATTATTTCACAAACAGCCGTCTGTATATATGGAAGAAAATAGAAAAGAAACCCGAACATGCAGATATAGGAAACAGTGCGAATAAGCCTGGTTTATATGTGCCCAAGCTTTCCGATAGTAAGTTGAAAGATTTATCTTGGAGCTTAAATATTAAAGAATCATTGAATCCTGCCCCTAAAGAAGAAAGACCTCTTGGTAGAATTATAGGTGGCTATAAATTATAGTTTTTCCATTTTTTAAGATATAATATATTAATGCCGGCCATAGCAAAAGCAACACAAGACTTTGTCCCCATCAAGGAAATCCGAGATGGAGTAATAATTTTGAAAGATGGATCAATGAGAGCCATAGTTATGGTTTCATCTATCAACTTTGCTTTAAAATCAACAGAAGAACAAGAAGCGGTAATATACCAATTTCAAAATTTTTTAAATTCTCTTGATTTCTCCGTTCAAATATCAATTCAATCTAGAGAACTTGATATAAGACCGTATTTGGCTCAACTCGAAGAAAGATACAAAGCCGAATTAAGTGACCTTATGAAAATACAAATCAGAGAATATATTGCCTTCATTAGATCTTTTGTGGAACAATCTAGCATTATGACCAAGACTTTTTTTGTTGTCATACCATTTTCACAGGTACTTACAGCAAAAAACGCAGGCAGTATAGCCAGTAACTTTTTAAATAAGAAAAAGGAAGAAAAACTTGTTAATAAAGATTCATTTCTTGAAAACAGAACTCAGCTTGAACAAAGGATTGGAGTAGTACAAGGTGGACTTATTCGATGCGGACTTAAAAGCATTGCGCTTGGCACAGATGAAATAATTGAGCTGTTTTACAAGATATTTAACCCTGGAGATCTAGAAAAACCGATAATAAATACATAATTATGTCATTTTTTAAAAATTTATTTGGCAAGAAAGAAGAAAAAGATGAGTTAACATCGTTTCTCCCTCAAGAAATATATGAGGCGGGAGTTTTGGAGTTACAGGATATTATTGCGCCATCGGCTCTAAAAATCACGCCAAAAGAGCTCAATCTGGGAGAAAAAATAGTCAGAACATTTTTTGTTATTTCTTATCCAAGATTTTTGACCGAAAGCTGGTTTGCTCCAATTATCAATCTAGACAGAATCTTCAACGTTTCAATCTTTATTCATCCGATAGATACAGTAAAAATACTTCGCCAATTTCAGAAAAAGGTAGCTGAAGTACAAAGTCAGATAAACGACAGAGAAAGAAAGGGTCTCGTCCGCGATCCAGTGCTTGATACAGCTTATCAAGATCTTGAGGGACTACGTGATAATCTCCAGCAAGCGCAAGAAAAACTCTTTGATGTCGGTCTCTATATTACTATTTATGCAAACAACGAAGATGAACTGAATAAGTTTGAGTCAGAAATCAAGTCAATCCTTGAATCTCGTCTTATTTATGTAAAACCAGCCCTTTTTCAACAAGAACAGGGCTACAAGAGCATTCTACCAACCGGAACGGACCTTTTAGAGATACATTCCAAACTCAATTCCTCCCCATTATCAAGTATTTTCCCTTTTATTTCTTTTGACCTTACGTCCGATAAAGGAATTCTCTACGGTATAAATAGACATAACTCAAGTTTGGTAATTTTTGATAGATTTTCTCTCGAAAACTATAATTCCATTACCTTTGCCAAGTCCGGTTCCGGTAAATCATACTGCACAAAGCTTGAAATACTAAGAAGTTTAATGTTTGATATAGACGTCATCGTAATAGATCCTGAAAAAGAGTATGAATTTCTTGCAGAAGCCGCAGGAGGAAAATCATTTAATATTTCCTTAAATTCTGATGCTCATTTAAATCCTTTCGACCTTCCTATTGCTAGAGAAGATGAATCATCATCAGATGTTTTACGAACAAATATTATAAACCTCGTGGGTCTTTTCCGTTTAATGTTTGGTGGACTTACACAAGAAGAGGACGCGATTATAGATAAGGCAATTTCAGAGACATATGCATTGAAAGACATTACTCCGGACTCTGACTTTTCAAATATTGAACCACCACTTTTGTCAGATTTTGAACTCGTCCTTTCCGGGATGAAAGGCGCTGAATCTATTGTGCAGAAACTTTCAAAATATACGAGAGGAACTTGGGCAGGTTTTTTAAACAAAGCTACAAATATTGATATAAATCACAAATTTATTGTCTTCTCTATCAGAGACATGGAAGATGAACTCAAACCAGTCGCTATGTATCTCATTACTCACCATATTTGGAATGCCGTCAGAAAGCAATTAAAAAAACGTCTTCTCGTCATAGATGAGGCTTGGTGGATGATGAAATCCGAAGATACTGCATCTTTCCTCTTTGGTATGGCTAAGAGAGGAAGAAAATATTATCTAGGTCTCGCTACAATCACTCAGGACGTGGATGACTTCTTAAAATCGCCATACGGCCAGCCAATCGTAACAAACTCCTCTATTCAAATTCTTCTCAAACAATCGCCAACTGCCGTGGATAATTTACAAAAAATATTTAATCTTACTGATGAAGAAAAATTCTTGTTATTAGAGTCAGATGTAGGGGAGGGAATTTTCTTCGTAGGGACAAAACATGTAGCACTCAAGATTTACGCTTCTTATACAGAAGATCAAATTATTACTTCCGATCCTTCACAACTTCTTGCTATCAGAAAAGCAAAGCAAGAATTTAGTGTCGCAAGTGGATTGATGAGTTAATCGTGTTATAATATAAAGAATGAATAAGAGCTTACTTACATCTTTAGGGTTGTTTATTGCATTTATGGTAGTTTTGCTGTTTCCTTACGTTTCATCCGCCCAAATTGCTAATTCTCAGACCACCTCAGGTTCTTCAATGACGATTGTTCCAGAAAATCCAAAGTTTGGCGATACAGTAACGGCATCTTTGAAAAATATTTACAAAAATTTAAATACTGTAAGAATATCGTGGTATATAGATGGGGCCCTTAAAAAAGAAGGTGTGGGAATAACCAGTTTTTCTTTTGATTTGTCAAAAAATCCTCAAACGACAACTATAAAGGCGATAATGGACTTCACTGGCTCTGAAAACGAGGTTGAAAAAATTATACAACCGAGAGATGTGGACCTGATTTTTGAACCACAATCTTACACTCCCTTTTTCTACAAGGGTTCACCCCTTTTCATGGCACAGGGTGTTATGAAGATAGTAGCACTACCCATTATTTATATAGACGGACAAAAAATTTCCGATAACAATCTCTATTACACTTGGATGAGAAATGGTGTAGTAGATGGAAACGCATCAGGTAAAGGAAAAAACATTTTTACTTTTAGTGGAAATGGAATTTCTGACGATACAGACATAGATTTGACAGTACAGGACAGTAACAGAAAGATTACAGCAGAAAAAACAATTTCTATTTCACCGGCAAGCACAAAAATTTTAATGTATGAAAACAGCCCATTATACGGGATACTTTTCAACAGAGCGCTCACAGGAATAGTAAATATGGGTTCAAAGGAAGAGATAGATATCGTGGCTTTTCCTTTTAATTTTGATGTGAACACACCGGATTCTTCAGACCTGAATTTGGTCTGGTCTATAAACGGTAAAAGTTATACTACATCTGGGAAGAAAAACACTATAGTTTTAAAGCAAGTTGATACATCAGGTTCGGGTAGTTCAAATGTCAGTATAAGTATTGAAAATCGTGCTAAAATATTTCAATCTGGAAGTTTTGGCTTCACATTAAAATATGAAAAATAAAAAATATATATTATTAATAGCTTCCCTGTTTGCTTTTTATATATTGATGCCTCTTACTTTTTGTCTAGCCACTCCTGGAGGGACGACAACCGCTGATGGAACTATGATTTATGTACCATTAGAAAAAGATGCCATGGATGCAGCAGATATTAATACAACAGGAAATCTGGCGGAGTTTTTAAAATCAGTTTACAACTTCGGAGTCGCGGCAGCAGCAGTTCTTGCTGTCCTTATGATCGCTTGGGGAGGAGTGGAATATATGACTACCGAGGCCTTTGAAGGTAAAAGTGATGCTAAAGATAAGATATGGAATGCTGTTTTTGGACTTCTTCTCGTTCTTTCTTCATACCTGATACTTTGGACAATCAATCCTGACATTTTAAGTATTCCATCTTGGTTTAGTAACTAAAAAATAAAAATGGAAAAGAAAAAAGCAATAATTTTAATACTTGGAGTGGTAATAGTTGTTTTGATAGCATTTTTCTTTTTTTATTTTCGAACAAATATTAATACTGGCACGCCAACAAATAGTAATGGGGAACAAACGCAAACTGGTTTTGGAAATACTTCCCAAGATAAAACTGGCGCAACTAGTAGTAATGGCTTTGGCAACACCGAAACCCCTGCAAGCACAACAAATACAAACATAACGACCAAATTGCGCCTTAAAAAGGTTTTTCAAGAACCTGTTGCCGGCGCTGTAATTTTTGGAAATATTCCAAATGAAAAAATACGATTGGTGGAGAGAAGTAATGGGAATGTTCAAGAAATAAGCTTCGACTCTAATCAAATTACAAGAATTACCAATACCACTATACCTAAGATATATGAAGCGCTTTGGGATAAAATAGGTACAAATGTGTTATTGAGGTACATAAAGGAGGAAACGGATAAAATAGAGACCTACTCAGCAAAGGTTACACTTTCAACTTCTGCCTCAAATGAATCTACTGGTATCATTTCTGGGTCTTTTTTTCCAGAAAATATTAAAACAATTACGGTAAACAAAGGCTCTTCAAAGGTATTTTACCTATTAGAATCCGGTAGTGGAAGTGTAGGGTACACCTCAAATATAGACGGGGCTCAAAAAAAACAAGTTTTGACATCTCCTACAAAAAATTGGAACGCAAGCTGGGTGGGCAACAATTCTGTATCATTAATCACAAAACCCAGCTATAATTTACAAGGTTTTCTTTTTCTCCTAAACACAACAAACGAGAGCTTAGAAAAGATATTGGGAAAAATGTATGGCTTAACTGCACTTTTTGAAAGTAACGGGGAAAGTGTTTTATATTCACAAAATATAAGAAGTAAACCAACTTTGGGATATTATGACATACAGGGAGATATTAATTCTTCTCTATCTTTAAGTACGTTCGCAGATAAATGCGTATGGAGCAAAATAAATTCAAATATCATATATTGTGCTGTGCCAAAAAACATACCAAATGGTTTATATCCGGATTCTTGGTACAACGGCACCGTTTCTTTCTCTGATGACCTATGGAAAATAAACACAGAAGATAAGACGACCACACTTTTGTATCAGACAAAAGACAATGAAAATATAGATGCGAGTGACCTTATTATAAGTTCAAAGGACAACTATATTATCTTCACAAATAAAAAAGACTTGTCTCTCTGGAGTTTTGAAATTTCCCCGGCCACAAATTAATTTTTGACGTATTTAATGACAATCCTCCTCGAGGTTCCTTCTCCTATTGATTCGGTAGCGATATTAGGATCACCAGATAAAGTGGCGTGTATTACCAATCTTTCATAAGAAGACATCGGCTCCATTTCAATATTGACTTTCATGTCTTTTGCCCTGTTTGCAAAAATACTCGCTTGATTTTTGAGTTTTGCTACTTTACTTGAATGATAATCATTCACATCAATTGCAAAAGTGGATAATATTTCTTCGCTTCCGGACTTCTTTGCAACCATTCTTTTTATCAACATAAATAATGCATTGAATGTATCACCATTTTCACCAATCAAAAGACCGGATTCTTTGGTTTTTATAACAAAAATATTTTTATTTGTTATCTCATCAAAAATCTCTTCGATAGAATCAAAACTAATTCCCATCTTTTGAATCATTTCAATAATAACTTTTTTTATGTCGTCATTTTTCATTTTATTAAAAATTTATACTTGTAATTTGTTTTCTTTTTCTTTCGACATTTTTCCTCTCATATAAAATTCTTGCGCAACTGAAAAAACGTTTGTGGTAATAAGATAGATAGATACAACTACCGGAAAACTCCACGCAATAAAAAACATAAAAATAGGCATTATAAACTTCATCTGAAAACTCATACTCCTTGCCAAATCATCTCCCATACTCCTCTTGGCTGATGGATCTTTTTGGGAGTCTTTTTTGATAGGAGTAGCAACCTGTATCTGCCAAAACTGTGTTAACCCAGCTAAAATTGCAAAAACTATATTTTTTTGGGTCGTATCTATACCAAGAAAAAACATATCTATGTTTTGAGGCGGATTAACAAATGAGTAGAGGATAGAATAATCTATCTTTGGCAAACCACCTCTCAAAAAGACATAGTATAAAGCAATAAGCACAGGAAGCTGAAGAAAAATAAGGAAGATACTGGAAAAGGGATTGATTTTTTTATCCTTATAAAGTTTCATTATTTGAACAGATTGTTCTTGTTTATTATCTTTATACTTGTTTTTTATCTCCTCAATTTCCGGTTCAATAACTTTCATTTCAATTTGGGTTCTTACTGCTTTCTTAGAAAGAGGGAAGAGAATTACTCGAACAATGAAAGTTAACACGATTATTGCAAACCCAATAGAAAAATACGGAAAAGCCCCTAAAAGAGCTATCATAAAATTATAAAGAGGAACGTAAAAAAAATTCTGAAAAACAAAATGAATCATTATGTGATTCTAACAGAAATAGGTAAATATTCAACCTTAAAAAGGTTTAGAAATGTGTTCTAAAATTTTATTAATTTCAAATGAAATTTGAGAAAAATCCAGAGAAAGAGCTTTCTTTTTTGAAAAAACAACCAAATCAAAAGACTTTTTGAGTATTTGGGGGTATTTTTTAATATAGTTTCTTATAATATACGCAATTCTTCTTTTTAATAGATGTCTTTTTGTGGATTTTTTTTCTATTTTAATTGAAGAAACGACAGTAAATCTCAGTTTTTTTACGTTATTTAAAGAAAATTTGCCATAAAAATTATCCGTGTGAAAACTACTCCCAGTTTTAATAACATCATTTATTTCCTTGCCGGAAATTCTGTTTTTTTTTGACAACATCTTTTTCAACTTATTTAAAATCTCTTTTATATTTAGAAAAAGGGCTTTTGGCCCTTTTTTTATACAGATAACTTTTTTCTACCTTTTTGTCTTCTTCTTTTTATGGTGTTTCGTCCATATTTAGACTTAGATCTAACAAGAAAACCATGAACTTTGGCTCTTTTTTTCTTTTTTGGTTGATATGTGACTGACATAAGGAACAGTATACAGGATTTTTTAAAGAAAGCAAGTAATGTTTAAATTTGAATATTTTTAATTTATTTTGAAATAAGTTAATAACAGTTTGTACACAATTTATTAACTTATTCAAGTTGTTGTCCACAGCATTCACAGTATATAATGAGCTTAAATGTTAGACAATAAAACATTATGGAATAACGTCCTAGCAGGAATGGAATTAGCTATTTCTAAGGCTAATTTTAGTATGTGGTTTAAAGATACTTATATAATTAAACAAGAAGAGGGGATTGTTTTTTTGGCTGTACCAAATGTTTTTGTAAAAGATTGGCTTTTTAACAAATATCATAAAGATATCTTAAAAAATTTAAGAAATTTTGGTGAACATATCAGGGCTATACAATATATAGTCTCCAAAGAAGAAATTAAAAAATCAGTAGATGAAAACAAACAAATAAACCACAATGAACTACCTTTGAACGACTTTTATATAAACAAAGAAGATAATTTAAACCCTAAATATACGTTTGACTCTTTCGTTGTTGGTCCTTTTAACGAACTTGCTCATGCCGCTTCTCAAGCTATATTAAAAAAGTCTGTAATATACAATCCTCTCTTCATTTACGGCAGCACAGGACATGGAAAAACTCATTTGATACAGGCAGTAGGAAACTATATAAAAGCAAACGACCATGGAAAAAAGATTTTTTATATGACCTCAGAAAAGTTTGTTAATGACTATTTCAATTCATTAAATAATGGAACAATAAATAATTTTAAAGAAAAATATAAAAAATATGATGTTCTTATTATTGATGATATTCAATTTTTATCAAAAAAAGATAAATCTCAGGAAGAATTCTTCCACTTGTTTAACAATTTTCATGACAATAGTAAACAGTTAATTTTTTCTTCGGATAAACATCCTAATTTTATCCCTGACATAGAAGATAGAATTCAATCAAGATTCAATGCAGGAATGATAGTAGAAATAATGAAACCAGATTTTGAGTCAAGAATACAGATTTTTAAGAAAAAAGCCTCTCTTATGAACCTTTCTATCTCAAATGAAATTATAGAGCACCTTGCCCTATCAATAGAAGGGAACATAAGGGAACTTGAGGGGGTCTTAAACTCTATCCTCTGCCAAACCCAGCTCAAAAACAAAGAGTTAAGTATTAATGAGATAAAAGATTTAATCAAAAATACAGCTAAACCAAAGAAAAATCGCTCAATTAAAGAAGTAATAAAAACAATTGCCGAGTTTTATGGTATAAAAGAGGAAGAAATATATGAAAAAGGTAGAAAAAAGGAAGTTATTAAACCAAGACAGGTCATAATGTATATTTTGAGAGAAAATTTTGATATTTCTTTTCCTTCCATTGGGGATAAAGTAGGAAACAGAGACCATTCCACAGTTATACACTCTTATGAAAAAATAAAAAATGATATAAAGAATGACAACGTTCTCCTTGGTGAAATAGAACAAATACAAACAATGTTGAGATGATATATAACAATTTGTGGATAAATAAAGGAAAACCTGTGATTAAAAACAAGAGTTATCAACAATAAAAAAGAAAAATAATAGATAAAAAAGTTAATAACAAATAAAAAACACTTAATAAAAATAAAAATTGTAAAATATGAACAAAAATATGAACAAAAATAACTATAAACAAATAAACAATTATAAGTAGTAATTAATTTTTTAAAAATGAAAATAGAATGTATTAAAGATAAATTAAGTATAGCGGTAGGAAAAGCCGAAAAGGTTTCTGGAAAAAATCTTACCCTACCCGTACTTTCTTGTCTTTTATTTGAAACAAAAAAAAATCTTCTTTATATAAAATCCACAAACCTTGATCTTGGTATGGAAATATCTATTCCTGTTAAAGTTGAAGAAAGTGGCTCTGTAGCTATTCCTTCTCAAATTTTGAATAATTTTCTTATAAATACTAGCGATGATAAAAGTGTTATTATAGAGACAGTAGAAAACAATAATATAAAAATCTCCACACATTCAAACGAAGCAATAATAAAAACCCACCCCAAAGATGATTTTCCAACAATTCCTCTTGTAGATGCAGATAAAACTTTTAAAATTAATTCAAACGATTTAATAAAGGGTTTTAGGTCCGTTTCTTTTAGTTCCTCTGTTTCAACAATTAAACCAGAATTTTCAAGTGTTTATGTTTATCCAAATGAGGAAGAAATAGTCTTTGTTGCCACAGACTCTTTTAGGTTGGCAGAAAAAAAAATAAAAACAAAAAGATCTTTAGATTTTAATTCAATTCTTATCCCATTCAAAAATACTGTTGAAATTATGAAAATTTTTGATGATGTAAATAGTGATGTTGAAATTAGTGTTACAAAAAATCAAATTTCTTTTGTTTATGATAATATTTATGTAGTTTCTAGGGTTGTAGATGGGTCTTTTCCTGATTATAAACAAATAATTTCTAAAGAATTTAAAACACAAGCGACTGTTTTGAAGCAAGATTTGACGAACACTCTTAAGATCTCCAATATATTTTCCGATAATTTTAACCAAGTTAACGTGAAAATAACACCAAAGACAAAATCTTTTACAATCAAAGCAAAAAACTCTAATGTAGGTGAAAACATAAATTCTATTGATTCTGTACTTGAAGGGGAAGATGTAGAAATTAATTTTAATTATAAGTATATTCTTGATTGTCTATCCTTTATAGACGCAGACAGTGTAACCTTGTCTTTTAATGGACTTACAAAACCTATGGTTATTAGAGGAACGGGGGATAAGACTTATACCTATCTAGTAATGCCTATGAATAGATAATGTTTAATATATCAGGTTTTTTAGAGAAATTTAAAAAAATTTCAGAAAACAATTCTTTTATAAAAAAAACGGTTATTGAAGCTGTTTTTTCTATTACCGGATTTCTTTTGGAGGAGAAAGATATAGAAGTTTCTGGTGGTAAGGTAAAAATAAGACAATCTTCTGTTTTAAAAAACGAGATTTTCTTTATGAAAGAAAAAATTCTTAAAAAACTCATGGAATTAAAAAATAATACTACAAAAGATATTATTTAATAAAATAAAAATTAGTCTATAAGAAGACCAATTATCTTAGTTTATATTAAAGTTAATAGTCTTTTCTGCTTTATTATAGATAGTATCATAAACACTTATTTTTAATTCATTTTTAGATTGTAATGATTTAATCTCGCTGGGCATAAAAGAAATATTAAATGGAACACTGTTTGATTCACCAATATATTCACCGTTTAAATAGAAAGTTGCTTTTAGTGGAGGATATTTTGAATTAACAGAAATTATAGGAGTTATTCTTTCGTCTTTGTTGTAAACTATATTTTCACTAGGTGCAAGTACTGTAATTTTTGGAATATTAGCCGATACGTGTACATTATCTTCAAGAATAGGAGGGATATTTGATACCACCGGGTTATTTTTTAACCAGTTTTGAACGCCATATTCCCACAGACTAAATTGGTAGTCGTTGTTGGGATTTTGAGGAGCATTACCTAGAGGATTGCTTTTATCTACCCAATATAGAATGGAATGGATATTTGTTATGGATTTTTCCAATTTTGTTTCGTCCGGTGTCATGTCTGAAGCAAGTCTCCCTGATATTTTATCTATAAAGTATGTTTGATTGCCTTGCCAAAAACCTCGTAACACCGGTTTGATACTTTTATCTATTTCAGGTGGTGTAGGAAACTGTTCAACAGGCATATTGGGAAGGACAGTATCCATAAAAGCCCTCCACATTGGAGCAATTATCATTCCTGCAACCTTTTTCTCCATGGACGTGTTGTTGTTATTTCCTGCCCAAGCACCAACAGCCAGACTTGGAGTGTAGCCGACAATCCAAACATCTTTATAATCATTTGTAGTTCCTGTTTTTACTGCAACGGGTCGGCCAGGAAAATAAAGGGGGGAGTTTTCTCCATAGGCCGGAGTTCGCGCTACGTTGTCGGAGAGTATATTTGATATTTGTGAAGTAATATTTTGATCTATTACATTCTCCGGTCTTTGTTTTAAATTCTCTATCACATTACCATTTTTGTCTGTAACTGAAATTATTGATATGTAAGGATTTCTGATTCCGTTGTTTGCAAAAACTCCATACGCACTTGTAAGGTCCAAAAGGGAAACTTCTCCGCCTCCGAGAACGAGGGTTAATCCATATTGGTCTGGATTATTAGATAGACTTGTAATTCCCATATCTTGTGCTGTTTTTATTGAGTCTTTTATACCGGCCAAATATAGAGTCTTGATAGATGGAATGTTTCTGGATTGTGCCAAAGCATTTCTTAAAGATATAGGTCCCAAATATAGGCCGTCATAATTCTCCGGCATATAACACTGGTTTGGATCACCGTTTGGATTTATAGGTCTTCCATCAGGTGTACACGTGCTTTGAAATTCTGTTGGTACATCAAAAAGGACAGTATTCGGTGTATAACCTTTTTCAAAAGCCGTTGCATATACAAAAGGCTTGAAGGTTGAACCAGGCTGTCTATTATGGATTGTGATATTAAAGTTTCCATCTATATCTTTGTCAAAATAATTACGAGAACCAACCATGGCAAGTATTTGTCCTGTCTTTGGATCTATAGCTATAAGCGCAGCATTTTCTGCATTATAAAGTACCTTGTTTTTTAAAGCGTATTCCTTAACTGTTGTTTCTGCCTTTTTTTGCATTTCATAATCCAAAGTGGTGACAACTTTGTAACCGTTTTCTTCCACGGAAGATTCTCCATATTTATCAATCAGATATTGTTTTATTAACTCTACAAAATGAGGAGCGAGGATTCCATAGGGATCCTTTGGTTGGAAAACAACCTCTTCTTTTTTTGCTGAATTATATTCTTCTTGTGTTATAAACTTATTTTCTAGCATTTTTTGAAGAACTAAGTTTTTCCTTATCTCAAGTTTGTCTTTGTTACCTCCATAAGGTGAGTAAAAAGTAGGAGCTTGTGGTATGGCTGCGAGATATGCCGATTCGGCAATAGAAAGGTCAGAGGAACTCTTTCCTAAGAATGTTCGACTGGCTTCTTCTATACCATAGATGCTTCCTCCATAAGGAGTTTCATTCAAATAAACAGACAAAATCTGATCTTTGGTAAAAACTCTTTCTATTTTTAAAGATAAATACCACTCTTTGATTTTTCTGGCTACACTTTTATTTGTTGTTAATAATGTATTTTTTACAACTTGTTGAGTAATGGTAGAACCACCTTGGGCATATCCATGAGAAAAAATGTTCGCCAAAACCGCCCTTATAATGGAAGTTATTCTGATACCATGGTGATTGTAAAATTCGGCATCTTCAATAGCAATCGTCGCGTTTTTAATATTTCTTGAAATCGTATCAAAAGGTACGGCCGTTCTTTTTGTATTTTGATGAACATCATACAGAAGGACTTTTCCCGTTCTATCATATATTTTTGTCGATTCTGCAACCTTCCTCGTTTCAAAAGAACCCAAATCTGGTATTTTGAGAGTAGATAGCCATAAAGCAGAAAAACCAAAAACCAAAAAAACTAAAATTACCAAAGTAAAAAACATTTTTTTAATGTTTTTTCTTATTTTTTTATGAAATAAATGCTTTATTTTTTTAATCGTCATTCACAAGATAATATCATAAAAGTAGAGCTATATACAGGACAAAAACTCTTTCTTGTGATATATTTTAAAGATGAAAATAGACACAGACGAGAGAAAAATAGATGCTATTTTGGACAGAGGAATAGAAAATATTTATCCCAACAAAGACTTTTTAAAAAAGAGACTTTTGTCTGGTGAAAGACTTACAATATATCTAGGGGTGGATCCAACAGGACCGTCTTTGCATATAGGGCATTGTATACCAATTAGAAAACTTGCTGAATTTCAGAAGTTAGGGCACAAAGTTATCCTTTTAATTGGAGATTTTACCGCTATGATAGGAGATCCAGATAAACTTTCAGCTCGAAAACCACTTACCAGAAAAGAAGTGTTGAATAATTGCAAAAATTATAAAAAACAAGCATCAATCTTTTTAAAATTTGGATTTTACGGAGCAAAGTTAAAATATAATTCCAAATGGCTTGCCAAACTTTCTTTTGAAAAACTACTGAATCTTTCTTCATACTTAACACACTCCCAAATTATCAAACGTTCAATGTTTCAAGAACGTATCAAACAAGATAGAGACATTTATTTAAATGAATTCATGTATCCTCTTATGCAGGGATATGACAGCGTTGTTATGGATGTAGACGGTGAGATTGGTGGAAATGATCAGACATTCAACATGCTTGTTGGAAGAGATCTTTCCAAAAAGATAAATAATAAAGAGAAATTTGTTATCTCAACAAAATTATTAGCCGATGCAAATGGAGAAAAAATGGGGAAAACGACGGGAAATATGATATCTCTTAATACTAGTCCATACGAGATGTTCGGAAATGTGATGAGTTGGACTGATGGGATGATTTTTCCCGGTTTTGAGCTCTGCACGGATGTTTCTAATGAAAAGATAAAAGAAATGAAAGAAAGAATGGAAAAAGGAGAAAACCCAAGAGATATTAAAATAATTTTAGCTAAAGAAATTGTTTCTTTATATTTTAATAAGAACGACGCCGACAAAGCAGAAGAAAATTTTATAAATACTTTTAAAAAAGGGGGGTTACCAGAGAACCCTGAAGAGATGAAGGTTAATACAGGGGACCTTCTTGGAAAAACACTCGTTTCCGCAAAAATTGTTTCTTCAAATACAGATTTTCGTCGATTGATTACCGAAGGAGCAATAAGCAATGCCGTTTCTGGAGAAAAAATCAATAAATTTGATTTTAAAATTGAAAAAGATATTGTGGTAAAGGTAGGAAAGAAAATATTTATTAAAATTACGATCTAAATTTTAAGGAAAAAAAGTTTAAAAGTAAAATTTTTACTAGGGGGGCAATCCTGTTCCTTTTAAACTAACTTGGAAGCGCGACTGGCGCGAGCACGAGGAATTTTTTAGCAAAAAAATATCCGTGCAGTTCAAAAGGAATAGGTTGACAGGACCCCAAGGATTCTTATTTTTTAGTCTAAATGAGTTATCCACAGTTTTATGGTCTTTTATCTATTGCAAAAAATACTAAAAGTTAGAAAATATACGAAAGCTCAGGTTATGAGCGATTAAAAGAAAAAAATGAAAACAATAAAAGATGAAGATAAAGACAAAGAGGAAGGGATAGAGGTCAAAGAACCAAATCCCGATATACTCGAGAGTGCCTTTGAATCCAATGACCCAGTAGAATCTGTAGAAGGAGTGGAAGAGGAGAGTCCTTTTCTAGGAAGTGAAGCGTTGGAAGATGAAGAAGAAATAGACTCAGGTGATTTCAGAGTAGCAAATGATTGGTAGTTAAATTAGTTAAAGTTCCGAGGTAATAAATGTTTCTGAATGAGCTTTGTCCGGGCTTAAGCGAAATTCAGGAATGTTTATTACCTCGGGATTTTTTCTATAATTTTCAGAAAATTCCCTCCGTAAGATGGCCAAAAACGTCTTCGGTCCGGACAAAGACGTTTTAAGCCATCTTACTTTGGGGATTCTATTGCAAAAAAAGTTAGACCTATCGCAATAGCATCATACTCATCGTCGTGCTTAATAGACTTTTTTATCTTTATTAATCTTTTTACCATTTCAGTTAATTGGATTTTGTCACTTTTTCCATAGCCCGTCACAGCAATTTTTACAGCCATTGGGGAATATTCAAAAATTTCTAAATTGTTTCTTTTACCTTCATACATTATGACACCCCTAGCTTCAGCCACTTGCATAGCCGACTTCTGATTTTTGGCGAAAAACAATGTTTCTATCACAAGTGTTGAAGGTTTGTATTCTTTAATCACTTTTTCTAACTCTTTTCCAATTAAATTAAGTCGTTCACTATGCGGTAATTTGGCAGATGTTTTAAAACACTCTGAAAAAAGCAAAACTTCTTTACCGGTTTCTTTTTCCAAAACAGCTATTCCAAGCCGTTCATATCCTGGATCTACAGCAATAATTTTCATATTTAATTGTATTAAAAGAATTCTTTATTCAGCGTTAGTGTAGACCTCTTGCACCTCATCATTTTCTTCCAAAGCATCTATGAGTGTTTCAAGCTTTGGACTATCTTCTTCCGATACCGCCATTGTTGTTTTTGGAATCCATTCGCCATCTTTTTTATCAAAAGCCCAAGAAGCGCTTCCTGGGGAGGCAAGGGCAGAACCGTTTGCTGAAAGGATATGTTTTACTTCTCCTGCCGCTTTATTTTTATTGTCGGTAAGAGCTTCAATTATAATAGCAATTCCTCCCGGGCCATAAGCTTCATATGTAATCGCTTCCATTTCTACAGCATTTTCTCCAGAGGCTTTTTTGACTGCTCTTTCAATACTATCATTTGGCATATCTATTGATCTGGCTTTTTCTATGGCAGACCTTAACTCTGGAGAATTTACATCACCTTTTGATTTTCTTGAAGCAACGGTGATAAGCTTAACCATTTTAGAAAAAACCTTGCTTTTTTGAGCATCATTTTTGGCTTTTAACCTTTTTATCTTTGAGAATTTGTTATGGCCACTCATGCGGTTATCATAACAGAAATTGATATTTTTTCAATAAAAAGACGCTTCACCACGGCGGTGAAGCGTTTACTCTTTATGTTTGCAAGGGCAGCTGTTTATTCCTAAATAGAAGCCTGACTTTTCTACCAAGTCTCGTCCTCTTTATCCTTCGAAACTCATGAATAATCAGCAAACCAGTTTCCTTGTTCTGACAGATTGTCACAAGTTCATCACCGATTGCAAGAGTTATGTTTGTCCCGGCATAGGGGCTGATCCTTTTAGATTTTTTTGGACCCCAGCATCTTCCTTTGAGGTCTGAACCTTTCCAAATAGAATCAACCGCGAATCTAGCCAACACAGTTACATCAGGTTTGTTTTTCAAACTTCCTCCTTTTTATTAAGAGCTATTCTAAAGTTAGATTATAACATCTTATTTTTCTAAATCCAATCCTTTCAATTTTTTGCCAAGATGTTTCCTTGCTTGGTCTGTGACAGTCCTTCCTCTAGAAGTTCTTTCAATAAATCCGAGTTGTAAAAGGTAGGGTTCATATACGTCTTCTATCGTAGCCTGTTCTTCTGAGAGTGCAGCCGACAAAGTATTGAGACCGACTGGTCCACCATTAAACTTATCTTCAATTACTGTTAAAAGAGTGCGATCCGAAGGGCCAAGACCCATTTCATCTATACCAAGAAGATTGAGTGCTTCTATCACCATCTTTTTTGAAAGTTTTTCTTTACGAACTTGCGCGAGATCACGACACCTTTTTAAAAAGTAATTTGCGGTTCTTGGTGTAAAGCGGCTTCTTTTTGCGATTTCTTTTCGAGCATCGCTTTCCATTGGGACCTTTAGGATTTTGCTTGAGCGATTTATGATTTGTTCTATTTCTTCATCTGTATAAAACTCTAAACGAAATACTCCGCCGGAAAAGCGTGATCTTAATGGTGCAGAAAGTAGGGCAATGCGGGTTGTAGCAGCTATAAGAGTAAAAGGAGGAAGCTCGAGTTGAATAGTTCTGGCTGAAGGGCCTTTACCAATAATGATATCTAAATTACCTGACTCCATAGCGGGATAAAGCACCTCCTCAATAGCTTTATTAAGTCGGTGAATCTCGTCTATAAATAAAATATCACCTGCAGAGAGGTTTGTGAGTATTGATGCTAAGTCACCAACTTTCTCTATGGCGGGACCGGACGTGCATTTGAGTTGGGAACTCGTTTCTTTGGCTATGAGGTGGGCTAAAGTGGTCTTTCCAAGCCCTGGGGGACCATAAAAGAGTAAGTGTTCAGGCGGATGTTTTCTTTCTGAAGCGGCTGTGAGTAAAATTTTTAAATTTTCTTTAATATTTTTCTGACCTATATATTCGTTCCAGGTATTTGGTCTTAACGTTTGATCTAAAAAATGAGTATCAGTATTTTTAGGGCTTAAATCCTCGGTATTTTCAAGATCTTTTTTTTTCTTATCTTTTTTGCTTGACATAAGGTTGTTTTGTGCTATACTCTCCAAAGAGACCTGATTTCGGGTCTTTTTGTTTCTCTCACACCTTCTCTCTGAAAGTGGAGAGTAGAAATCTCTAAACAATTGAATCCCGCAAGGGTATTTACGAATTTATCTTCAAGGACATCATGGTTTCAATCTTCGGATTGTTGCTCGGGTTATCCTCTAAGCTAAGTTTAACTTTACACGCCAAGTTTAAAGTATTGTTTAGAGATTTGTGCTCTCAACTCAAACTTATGTCTACTTACCGACGTTATTTTTAATGTTCTACATTTTCCATACTATCCTCTCATAAAAAAAAATCAAGAACTAAAAAATTAAAGAACAACTATTAATTATTTTCAAGGTCAATCACCCTACTGAGCTCGCTAATGGATGTAGTTCCCTGTAAAATCTTTATAACCCCGTCTTGTTTCATGTCTAGGAAATTTTGCTCAACAGACACTTCTTTAACTTCTCTTTCACTTGGATTATTTACGATTGTTTCTTCTATTTTTTTGGTCATTAGAATCAATTCGCATATGGCGATCCTGCCCTTATACCCGGCGTGGCATTTATCACAACCCACAGGCTCCCAAATTTTTTCTCTCTGAATTCCCTCAATATAAGTTTGGTCTGTAATTCCTGAAATAATCTTTTCAAAAATATTTTTTTCTTCACCAGATAGAATCTTTTCTTTTCTACAAAATATACAAAGTTTTCTTACGAGACGTTGTGCCATAGCAACGTTTACTGCGGAAGAAATAATCTTTGGGTTGACTCCAAGACCAATAAGGCGAGGAAAAGCACCGGATGCACTATTTGCATGAAGGGTGGAAAAAACCAAGTGTCCGGTGTTTGCTGCATCTATTGCAGTATTTGCGGTATCTTTGTCTCGGATTTCTCCGACCATTATTACATCCGGGTCTTGTCTAAGAGCAGAACGAAGTCCGGAGAGGAAAGTATAACCTTTTTCTTCCTCTACTTGAGTTTGGACTACTCCTTGCAAATGATATTCTATAGGATCTTCAATTGTAATAATTTTCACTTCGGAATTGTTTATCTTTTTTAGGAAAGCGTAGAGGGTCGTGGTTTTACCCGAACCAGTAGGTCCTGTAATAAGAAGCATTCCTTCCGGTCTTTCTATCTGTGCAATAAGAGTAGTAAGAGTGCGAGGATGAATACCCAAATCTTCAAGTGGAACGGCAATACTTTTTGGGTTTAAAAGTCTCATGACAATTGATTCGTTATAATTTCCCGGTAAGATGGAAGTTCTGATTTCAATATCATTATCTTTTATTTTTACACTAAACCTACCGTCCTGGGCTTCTTCTGTGATATTTAACTTTAGTCCGGAGAGGAGTTTGATTCTGGATAACATCAGATTGTAATTTTCATTTGCAAGCTCAATAACGTCTACCAACACACCATCCAAACGATATCGCATTTTTACAAAGGTTTCTTCTGGCTCAATATGGATATCGGAAGCGGAAAGGGAAAGAGCTCCTGCCAGCATTATTTCCATAATCTTTGATATTTTATAAGTCTGTTTTACTCCAAGCAAACTATCTATTTCTATTTTTACATCGGCAATTTTTTTTATTTTTTCCATAAGGATCAAAATCTGTTCATCAGAGATATCAAAAGTGCCTGCACGACTCTCAGAAGCGTAAGAAAGATCTTTGTATCTGGACCATGCTTTTTCTAAACTGGCCTTAGAAACCATAAAAACAGTGGGGAGATAGCCGTCATTCGAAAGTTTTTGTAGGAGGGCGATAGTTTTTTCATGGTTAGGCGAGAGAACGGCAATTTCAATCTTTTTGTTTACTTCTTGAAAAATTGCCACATTTGTTTCCCGGGCCAAATCTTCAGGAACAATTCTTAATGCATCTGTGTTGATAGGAATTGGAGAAAGATCAAGATATCCTACACCATATCTGCTTGCGAGAATCTTTGCGACATCTTCTTCTTCTTTCTTTTTTAGATCATCTATTTTTCCTTGTTGTTTTTTATCATCGAAATCCACCATATTGGTAATATAATAACATTTTTTTAAAAAAGCCTTCAATTTTTTGCACTTGACAGAAAATTTTAGTAGGTGCATAATTTTGAACAGATAAACCCAACGTTTGAATTTTTTAAGGAGGCGATAGATGAAAAAAATTCCGATCGTTCTTTTTCTTGCTCTTTTGATTTTGTGTCTGGGTGGATGTGTAATGCTTGTAGATCCAAACGTATACCCTGTATACGCACCTGCTCCGGTGGTTGTTACACAGCCATACTACTATAGTTCCCCGGTCTATGTGCCGGTGAGTCCCGTAGTAGTTTATCCGGCATATCCAGTGTACAGAACTTATTACTATGGAGGGTATTACTACCGCGGTCACCCTTGGCATGGACATGGGAGATACAGAAGGTATTAATTTTTAAAAGGAAGAAAAGTTATGGGCGCGTTTGTAGCAAACGCGCCCCCATTTTTTTACCCATTTTCATGTGCTATCATATTTTCATGAAGGTTATTAGTAAAAGTTTGGTAGATACAGAGGAAATAGCAAAGAATTTTGTAGAGAAGCTTTCTTTTGGAGTTCACGAAAATGCTTGTGTAGTCGGACTTTATGGGGATCTTGGTTCTGGAAAAACTACTTTCACAAAAGCTGTGGCAAAAATTTTGGGCGCAAAAGAAAATATTACAAGCCCGACTTTTGTCATAGAAAAAATATATTCTATTTCACACTCTTTTTTTACAAAGTTGGTACATATAGATGCATACAGATTGGAAGATTCGGAGGAATTAAAAAAACTTTCTTGGAACGAAACACTCGCAAATCCCAAGAATTTAATTTTAATAGAATGGCCGGAAAATGTTTTTGGTATCTTACCGGAGAATCATATGAAGATAAATTTTAAGTTTGTCTCGGAGAATGAAAGAGAAATAGAAATATAACGTATTTTTTTACTTTTCCCCCACATTCCTATATAATACCCTCATCTAATTTAACCCCAAAAAGGTAAAAGCTTTATTAATTAAAATAAACAAATGTTTTACGAGAGAGAGAGAGAGAGAGAGAGAGAGAGTAAGAAATCTAAAGAAAGGTTTTACTTTGCTCGAAATGCTCCTAGTCGTAGCCATCATTGCAGTACTAGCAGGTATAGTGGTAGTAGCAATAAACCCAGGTAAGCAGTTAGCCACAGTACGTAATACAGAACGATCCTTCAATCTGAACGAAATACACAAAGCAATGCAACAGTACTTCATAGACCACTACATCTATCCTGCTGCTACACCCACCACTCTTACAGAAATCTGTAACACAGGTTCAAACTCCACTTCTACAGGTATTGATTGTACCGGCCTCATCGATCTTTCACCACTAGTACCAACCTATCTCACTTCTATTCCCGTTGACCCCCAAGGTTCCACCCTCTCCTTCATCAACAACTTCATTCCCAAGGTCTATGCCACCACTAATGGTACAGGTTACAAAGTCATGAAGGACACAAACAACAAGATTGTCCTTACTGCTCCACAGGCTGAACTGAATGCTTTCATTGCTATAGGGACGAGTACGGCTGCAACTACCACTGCCAGCACCTTGGGTGATGGACTTGTTGCTCATTGGAAGATGAATGAGCATACTGGAGATGGAACCGTTGCAGATAGTACTGGAAACAATACGGGGGAGGCAACGGGAAATACAGAAGATCTGAGTGTTGCTGGCAAAATAAGCACTGCCTTGGATTTTTCAGGTGGGAATAAATATGTTCTGGTATCGTCTCCTACAAATCTTCCTCTTGGTAATAGTCCGTCTACAATGTCGGCATGGGTATATGTAAAGGGTGTAAGTGATGGTAATGCACAAGATGTTGTTACGTATGGTCCAGGGTCGCCAAACAGTGCAAGACTCCTTTCACTTGGCGATGGTAGCAAAATTTCAATGGGATTTTATGCCAATGATTATGCCGCAAACAATGTTATGACATATAACGAGTGGACGCTTGTGACCGCTACTTACGATGGTACTACAGGAAGAGTGTACAAAAATGGTGCGGAAGTGGGTAATCAGGTATTCACTGATGTTGATACTCAAGCAGGCGGAGACTTTCGTATCGCTGATTCTAATTGGAATAGCGCAGCTGAAAATTTTAACGGTTATATTGACGATGTCCGCGTTTACAATAGAGCCCTAACTCCTGCTGAAATTTCAGAACTTTATAACGGAGGGGCTGGAACAGAAGGGGAATAAAAAACCAATCGGCTTACGGCAAGATTGAATTCAAGGGGCTGTCGCAGGACAGTCCCTTTTTTAATAGCATGGGAGTTATCCACACCCCGTTGCAAAAAATAAAATCGTATCAGTGATATAATTAAACACGTATTTATTAACTAATACAAAAACACATGTATGACAAAATCAGATATCGGGGGGGGGGGGGGTGGGGGAAACCATAAAACCACC